>OJNZ01000082.1_pt1 | contig 80663 bp, 62 predicted proteins | sample 1598001 | NCBI WGS metagenome assembly OJNZ01 (sample SAMN01915225, study PRJEB22387) | human gut metagenome | isolation source: stool | host: Homo sapiens | place: USA | reverse complement strand
ATCGGGCATCCGGATATGTGGTCAGCTTGCAGCCGGCATGCCACCCGTGACGGCGGAAGTGGCTTTAGGAGAGGTTTCTTGCGACCCAGGGGGTATCCCCACTGAAAATCGACTGGACCATTGTGCCGCTGTTTCTGTCTGTCAATGTGACAGGGTTGCCGTATAGGTGGCGTTGTGGAAAATTGTGGACATGGAAAAGAAAAAGGGTAAGCTGATTACATCGCACCGCTACGACCATCGTGTCCTTGCTGCCTTCCGGCCCTGGGGAGGTTGGATGGGAGCTGGTCGTGTAAGACTTACCCGACTGCAAAGATATAAATTTTCGCCAAATTTTCTACATTTGCACAGAATTTTTGAAAATCCAAAGTTAGGAGAGATGTCTGGTATGGTAATAAACAAGGATCTGCGTGGGAAGAGAATCGCTGTCGGACTTTCCGGCGGTGTGGATTCGTCGGTGGCTGCGCTGCTGCTCAAGCAGGCCGGGTACGATGTATTTGCGTTGTTCATGCAGAACTGGCACGATATCACCGGGACCCTGCACGGGGAATGTGAGTGGGAGGAGGACCGCAAGGTGGCCGAGATGGTGGCCCGGAAGATAGGCATACCCTTCGAGTTCATCGACTTGTCGGATACTTACCGGCATCAGGTGGTGGACTATATGTTCTCTGAATATGCCAAGGGCCGTACTCCCAATCCGGATGTGATGTGCAACAGCCGTATCAAGTTCGACGCTTTTCTGAAGGCGGCGAGGGATCTCGGGGCGGATTATGTGGCCACCGGGCACTATTGCCGCAAGGATGTGACGGATGGTCCGGACGGTCGGCCTGTATACCGGATACTGGCCGGGGCGGACGGCAACAAGGACCAGAGCTATTTTCTCTGTCAGCTGACCCAGGAGCAGCTGGCTCCTGCGCTTTTCCCGATAGGGGATATCGTCAAGCCGGAGGTACGCAGGCTGGCTCGTGAGGCCGGGCTGCCCAGCGCGGAGAAGAAGGACTCGCAGGGCATCTGCTTCGTGGGCAAGGTGGACCTGCCGGTGTTCCTGCAGCAGAAACTCGCTGCGAGAGAGGGCAATGTGGTGGAGATTTTTCCGGATTTCTACGGTAGTCTCCTGAAGGAATATCCGGGCTATGCGGTTTCTTCCGAAATCCGCGATGTGCGGGCAGATGCGCAGGAAGCAGCTGATGGGGCTGTGGCACTCCCCGGTATAAGGGACGGAGTCAGTCCGCTGCCGCCGGATGAGGTGAAGGCTCTGGCGAGGGCGTACCACTATAAGGAGAGTGACGGCAAGAAAATAGGCACCCACATCGGAGCGCAGTACTATACCATCGGGCAGCGCAAGGGCTTGAATATCGGAGGACACCGAGAGCCTATATTTGTCCTCGATACTTCCGTGCAGACCAATACGATATACGTAGGGGAGGGACATGAGCATCCCGGTCTGATGCGCCGGGCCCTGAAGATAAATGCGGACGAGGTACACTGGATCCGCCGCGACCTCCGGATGTCCCCCGGGGAGGTGCGTCGCTATCTGGTCCGGATACGCTACCGCCAGCCCCTGCAGCAGGCATCCCTTTACTGCCTCGACGACGGGATGTACATTGTCTTCGACCAGCCTCAGAGGGGCATAACCCCCGGACAGTTCGCGGTCTGGTACGCTCCGGAGGATCTGGAGATGCTCGGCAGCGGGGTTATCTTGGAATGATGGCGGTATCGTTTTGTGGGTATGAGGCATGTTCTGATTCTGTTATCGGTTGATAATTAGGTGCTTGCGAATGCAGTAGTTGCCCTATGGCCTTTTTTACTGGCCATAGCGCATCGTGTGGAAAGTTAATATGGTGATATTTAATGAATTGTAGATAAAATGCGTGCTTTATGGTGTTGAATAAAGTTGTGGTGTATTTAGGTTCGGCGGCAGGAAATTCGCCGGAGTATGCTGACAATGCTGCAGAACTCGGCCGCCGTCTGGCACAGGCCGGAGTGGAAATAATCTACGGCGGAGCATCAGTAGGCACAATGTGGACGATGGCCTCGGCGGCAATTGAGGCCGGAGGAAAGGTTACGGGAGTGTTCCCGAAGAATTTCAAGGGCAAGAAGGAGTCCAGGGACCGCCGGATAGAGGTGAGGGCACAGGGACTTGCGGAGATGGTCGAGACTCCGGACCTGGCTTCCCGCGTGGCGAAGATGACAGAGCTGGGCCAGGCCTGCATCGTGCTGCCGGGCAGCTGGGGCACCATGCATGAACTTTTCTGCTGGCTGTTGGGCCGGCAGTTGTGCGAGCATTCCAAGCCAGTGTTCATTCTCAATACGGACGGATACTACGATCCGCTGCGTGAGCTTTTCGCGACAATGGCTTCCCGTGGTTTCATGTCGGAGACCGATGCCGCCATTCCCTGCTTCTGTTCCACTGTCGGAGAAATCGTAGAGAAAGTATTGAACTGGGAGTAACCGTCTGAGTGAATAACGATCCGGGCCATCAGGGAGTGCTGCCTCCTGGAGGCGTAGCCGCCCGTGGCTTCGTGAACGGGAGGGGCCCGCGCCGCAGGCGTGGGAGGGATAGCGCGAAGCGCGTACCTCCAGGAGGCAGCACTCCCTGATGGCGGTGTGAGGCGATTTCTTCCGCAACGGCAGTGTTTCCCGTGATTTGCTGCCGTTGTGGTGCAGTGGAGGTGCAGGACGGGAAGCGGTATGGGACGAAAAAGGAAATGGGGACGGACAATTTGGAAATAAGATATATGGCAGACAGAGAATACATAACGATCAATGATGCGTACGAGAACAACCTGCAGCATGTCTCGCTGCGCATCCCGAAATATAAGATAACGGTGTTCACCGGAGTGTCTGGCTCAGGCAAGTCCTCGCTGGTGCTGGATACCATTGCAGCCAGGTCACGCAGGGAACTGAACGACACATTCCCCTCATTCGTGCAGCAGTACCTCCCCAAGTACGGCCGTCCGCACGTGGGCAGCATTGACAACCTGCCGGTGGCCATTGTCATTGACCAGAAGAAACCTGCCTCCAACTCCCGCTCGACAGTAGCCACTTACACCGATATCCACCCGCTGCTGAGACTGCTGTTCTCCCGCGTCGGGCAGCCTTTTGTGGGATATTCCGACACATTTTCCTTCAACCATCCCCAGGGCAGCTGTCCGCGGTGCTCCGGTTTGGGGGAGATACGGGAGCTGGACATCCACAAATTGGTGGACTTCGACAAGAGCCTCAATGACGAGGACACGATACACTACATCGCATTCCACAAGGGCGGCTGGAGGTGGATACGCTATGCCCACAGCGGTCTGTTCGACCTGGACAAGAAGATACGGGACTACACTCCCGAGGAACTGGACCTGTTCCTGTATTCGCCGCAGATACGTCTGAAGAACCCTCCCTCCAACTGGCCTAAGACCGCGAAGTACGAGGGCCTGGTGCCGAGGATGTACCGCAGCATCATCAATTCGGAGGAAGGTCTGCTGCACCGCAAGGTCCTGGACCCCATGCTGCGTACCGGAGTGTGTCCCGACTGCGGAGGCACTCGCCTCAATCCCAAGGTGCTTTCCTGCCGCATTGACGGAAAGAATATCGCGGAGGTGACGGCCATGTCCGTTTCGGAACTGGCGGAATGGATGCGCGACCCGGAGCCGGGCAGTATGCTCGCCGGTCCGTTGGCCCAGGATATCCGGCAGGCCGTCCTGAGCCGGCTCTATGCACTGGAGGAGATCGGCTTAGGCTATCTGACCCTGGACCGGGCCGTGGGAACCCTGTCCGGAGGCGAGGCCCAGCGGTGCAAGATCGCAAAATACATCAATTCCTCGCTGTCCGACCTGCTGTACATCCTCGACGAGCCCAGTGTCGGCCTGCACAACCACGATATCGCCCTGCTGAAGAACTCGGTCCGCAAGCTCCGGGACCACGGCAATACTGTCCTGCTCGTGGAGCACCACCGGGAGATGATCCGCATCGCCGACCACATCGTGGACATGGGGCCGGGAGCCGGAATGGAAGGGGGCCGGATAATGTACGAAGGACCGCTGGAGGGGCTGGTGGCGAGCGGTACGGACACGGGGCGTATGCTGGAGGCGGACCGGGAGTTCAACCCTGCTCCGCTGGAACCTGCCGGATGGCTTAGGGTGGAGAATGCCAGTCTGCACAATCTGAAGGGAATCACGGTGGATTTTCCCCTCGGGGTGCTTACAGTCGTGGCGGGAGTGGCCGGATCGGGCAAAAGCTCTCTGATACAGTGCCTGATGGACAGCTGCCCGCAGCAGGATGACATAGAGTACATCAGCCAGAAAAATATCGGGGCCAGTCTCCGCTCCACGCCCGCGACCTATATGGGGGTGGCCGACGATATAAGGAAAATATTTGCCAAGGAGAACAAGGTCAGTGCCGACTGGTTTGCGTTCAACTCGAAGGGAGGCTGTCCGGTCTGCGGCGGCAAGGGGGTGATAGTCTCCGAAATGGCCTTCATGGATTCGGTGGAGACGGTCTGCGAGGCCTGCGGCGGCCTGCGCTATTCGCCGGAGGCCCTGCAGTACAGAATCCGGGGGGAGTACAATATCGCCCAGGTCATGGACATGACGGTGCGGGCGGCGTCCCGGTATTTCGCCGGTACGGTGATAGAGGAGAAACTGCGCCCCCTGATGGAGGTCGGGCTGGTGTACCTGCATCTCAACCAGGCCCTGTCTACTCTTTCCGGAGGGGAGCTCCAGCGCATGAAACTCACTTCCCGTCTCGGCCAGAGCCGCAGGATATTCATCCTCGACGAGCCTACCGATGGCCTGCATTTCAAGGATGTGGAACACATCACCCGGCTGTTCCGCTCGATGGTCTCCGCCGGCAACACCGTCATCCTCGTGGAGCACAACACCGGTCTGATTAAGTCCGCCGACTGGCTCATCGAGCTCGGCCCCTACGGAGGCGGCTCAGGCGGCGAGCTGCTCTACAGCGGGGTACCCTTCGGAGTGATGTCCGAGCCGCGCTCTGTCACACGACAGTATCTTTTGGCAGATTAGTATGCAGGACTCGGACAAGAGCATCAGACATACATAATTTGGATTATTGAGAAAAATACCTACATTTGCACCGCTGAAAGTTTCCGTTCCCCCGCTCTGCGGTGGAGGAATCAAAAGGGAACCGGGTGAGAATCCCGGACAGTTCCCGCTGCTGTAATTTCCACGTCCTTTTCCGGACGGAAGTCACGCGGTCATCTTTAAGCCACTGCCTGAAAGGGTGGGAAGGCTGCCGCGATGAGGAATAAGTCAGAAGACCTGCTTTCAGTTGTGACTGTCTGCCCTGCGGGAGTCGGGTGCGGCAATGCTGAATGGTTTTTCTTCTTCAGGAACAGACAGTCTGCCTTAGCGTCATATTTGGCAAATCACTGCGTTGTCTGCGACATCACAGCTCAGTCATTTACGTCAGTAAACTCCCTCGCTGCGAGTCTTGACGCCTTGTGATTTGCCAAATATAACGCTAAGGATCCCGGGAGTTGGAAAATTATTTGGCGATGAAGTATAATAAAGCAGGTATTGTTTTACCTATTGTTGTGGTATTGCTGTTGCTGACAGTCGCACTCAGGGCCCAGGACGAAATCCCGGGCCGCCCGCAGACACCCTTGGAGAGGTGGTGGTCACGGCCGACCGTATAAGGGAGATCGTGCCGGCTCAGAAGCTCTCCGGAGAGCAGCTTCAACGGTTGAGCTCCAATTCGATAGCCGATGCGCTCCGGTATTTTTCCGGCGTGCAGATTAAGGACTATGGCGGCATAGGAGGCCTCAAGACGGTCAATGTCCGCAGCCTCGGCAGCCAGCATGTAGGGGTGTTCTACGACGGCATCCAGATTTCCAATGCCCAGAACGGGACGGTGGATCTGGGCAAGTTCTCCATGGACAATATGGAAGTCCTGTCGGTGTACAACGGGCAGAAGAGCGATATCTTCCAGTCGGCCAGGGACTATGCCTCGGCGGCTGCGCTGTACATGGTGTCCAGGAGGCCGAAGTTCAGCGGAGACAGAGGGAATAATCTGAATTTCAAGCTGCGCAGCGGCTCATTCGACCTCATTGACCTCTCGGGGCTGTGGGAGCACCGCATAGGAAAATATTTCAGTACCTCGGTCAATGCAGAGTTCCTCAATACTTCCGGACGCTACAAGTTCCGATATCAGAGGGACGGCGGCTACGATACGACGGAGGTGCGCCGCAACGGGGACGTGATGTTCGTCAGGGCGGAGGCAGGCCTGTTCGGTCAGATGCCGCGGACGGACTTCATGCTCAAAGGCTATTTCTACTGGTCGGAGAGGGGTTATCCCGGTGCGGCGGTCAAGAAGGACTACGGTATCTCGCTGCTCAACGAGGACCGGCAGAAGGACCGCAATTTCTTCGTGCAGTCAGCTCTGACGCATAAGGCGGCCGACTTCTACAGCCTCAAGGTGCAGGCCAAGTATGCCAACGACTACATGAACTACATAATGCCTCCCCACAGTACCGTCCAGCCGATGGACAACCATTACTGGCAGCAGGAGCTGTATCTGACCACCTCGCATCTCTTCTCGGCGGGTAAGGTCTGGAGCGCCAACCTCTCCTGCGACCTCCAGTGGAACAGTCTGGATGCCGACGGTACGGAGATGTTCAATACCAATTTCATCCAGCCGCGCAGGCTTACGGTGCTCTCTGCCGCTGCCACCTCGGTTAATTTTGACTTCGGCCTCAGCGCCCAGGCCAGTCTGCTCTACACTTACGTCCACGACATGAGCAAGAGGAACATGGAGACTGCCGGGGACAAGAATGAATGGACGCCGACGGTGATAGTCTCCTACACTCCGTGGAAGAGGGTAGGGCTGAGCTTCAGGGCATTCTATAAGAAGATATTCCGCATGCCCACTTTCAACGACCTGTACTACGTCCAGCTGGGCAACCGCAATCTGAGACCTGAGTACACGACTCAGTACAACGTGGGCGCCGCATACCACAAGGCCTTCTCTTCATGGTTTGCCGGACTTCAGGCCAGTGTGGACATCTACTACAATACAGTGAAGGACAAGATTATCGCCACCCCGACCTCCAACCAGCTGGTATGGACGATGGTCAACCTGGGGTACGTGGAGATACGGGGTATGGATGTAGTCCTGACCCCCTCTTTCCGCTTCGGTCCGGTGGATATATCCGCCAGGCTGAACTACACTTATCAGAAGGCCCAGGACTTCACCGACACCAAGAAGGACGAGGGATACGAGGGTGTCATCAGCACCTACGGCGACCAGATACCCTACGTGCCGCTGCACAGTGGCTCGGCCGTCTTAAGTGTCAGCTACCGGACCTGGGACTTCCACTACAGCTTCGTCTATACCGGTGAGAGATACATGCTCGGCGGCAATGTGCCAGTCAACTACATCCAGCCCTGGTACACGAGCGACCTCTCGCTCTCCAAGGTGTTCAGCATCGGAAAGACCGAGCTGGGAGTGACTGCGGAGGTCAACAACATCTTCAACCAGCAGTACGAGGTGGTCAAGTGGTACCCCATGCCAGGCACCAATTTCAGGATAACATTAAGTCTTACGATATGAGAACAATTAACATCAGGACCATTTTTCTGCTAATTTCAATACTTCCGCTCGCATGGGCAGTTACAGGCTGCCGCGGCGAGTACCCTGTGCTGCCCTCTGAGCCGGTGGAAGTCAATCCCTGGGACACCGTCTCGGGCGATGTCTGCGGCTTCTTCCTGCTCAATGAGGGCAATATGGGCAGCAACAAAGCCTCCCTGGATTACTATGACTACACTACGGGAGTGTACACCCGCAACATCTACGGGGAGCGCAACCCCAATGAGGTCAAGGATCTCGGGGATGTGGGCAACGACATCAAGATCTACGGCGGCAAGCTGTGGGCGGTAATCAACTGCTCCAATTACGTGGAAGTCATGGATGTGCAGAGTGTCAGGCATATAACCAAGATAGCCGTGCCCAACTGCCGTTACCTGGCCTTCAAGGACCGCTACGCATACGTCAGTGCATACGCCGGTCCGGTGAAGATAGACCCGGACGCACGCATCGGCATGGTCGTGAAGATTGACACTGCGACATTGGAAATAGTGGACTCGTGCATTGTGGGCTACCAGCCCGAGGAGATGGCCATAGTGGGCAACAAGCTGTATGTGGCCAATTCAGGCGGATACCGCGTCCCGGACTACGACAGCACGGTCTCCGTAATCGACCTGGTCACCTTCAGTGAGATGTACAAGATACCGGTCGGCATCAATCTGCACCGTATCGAGCCGGACCGCTACGGCAACCTGTACGTATCATCCCGTGGAGATTATTATTATACCCCGTCAAAGACCTTTATCATAGATACGAAGACAGATGTCTGCACGGACACCCTGCATCTGTTGCCCAACAGCAACATGACCCTATGCGGAGACTCCCTCTATATTTACAGCACTGAGTTCAGTTATCTCACTAACGACTGGACTGTGTCTTATGCTGTTCTCAATACTCTGACGAAACAGGTGGTGACACGGAATTTCATCACTGACGGCACTGATAAGAATATACAGGTGCCTTATGGTCTGGCGGTACATCCCGTGACTAAGGAAATTCTGGTGACGGATGCGAAGGACTATGTAAGTCCGGGTACCCTGCACTGCTTCTCTCCCGACGGCAAGCGCAAGTGGTCCGTCACCACAGGAGATATACCTGCGCATATAGTATTTACACATAAACCTTTAATACCATTAGAAAAATGAAAAGAATTATTCGGACCGCGCTTATTGCGCTGGTAACTGCCGCAGTAAGTGCGTGCAGCATGTATGACGACACTGAATTGCGTGACCGTTTGGACGGAATCGATGACAAGATTGCATCGCTGGAAGAGACTGTCAAGGACATCAATTCGGATATTGACGCTTTGCAGAAGATAGTCAACGCTCTGCAGCAGAATGTGACAATTGACAGAGTAGAGGCCGGTACTGACGGTTATGTGATATATTTCTCTGACGGGACGACGGCGGAGATAACAAACGGGAAGGACGGAGCTAATGCTCCGATAATATCCGTGGCTCAGGATGAGAGTGACGGACTGTGGTACTGGACTATAGACGGTGAATGGCTCGTAGTTGACGGCCAGAGGATAAGAGCTCAGGGCATCGACGGTGAAGACGGCAAGCCGGGAGAGGATGCCGTCTCCCCGCAGGTAAGAATTAACCCGGACACCAAGATGTGGGAAATATCTGTAGACGGAGGTCTGAACTGGGAGTCTACAGGTATAGTTGCCGAGGGACAGGACGGAACTTCGGGAGCGGGCGGCTCCGGAATTATCGCGGATGTGGACTACGAGAGCGACGCCTACAATGTAATATTCATTCTTGCAGACGGGACCAGGATTTCGGTGCCGAAAACCATAAGCGTTGAATTTGACATCGAGGGACTTTCATCAGAAGGAGTGGAGAGTTACCTTTACGGCAGCAGCAGAACATACAATGTGGAGATATCCGGAATGTTCGCCTATGTGGTAAGTAAGCCGGACGGCTGGAGGGTGACTCTGTCCATGGCAGAGGATACGGTGCTTACCGTTACTGCGCCTGCAAGGGAAAATGAGTATGCCGAGACTGAAGGTATGATCGGATTCAGTCTCCAGTCCATGACCGGCGAGGTGTCTATGGTGACCTTCCGTGTCAAGGCTGTGGAATATGAGTTGCGTGTGCTTACATTTGAAGGAGAATACTGGTCATCGCTGATAGACAATCCCCAGTATGGCGGGCCGCTGCTTTACGGAGAGAGCGGAGCAGGCCCGGCGGATTACGAATGGTACGATGACGGCAATACATTTCTCAAACATGTGATGCCTGAAAATTACGGAACGACGTGCTACTGGGGTGGAGGACATGCAGTATCCGACTACATCGAGACTGATATTGCCAACGGTGACTATCTGCATCAGCTGGCAGTGTACTATAAGGACCCTGTCACTGGTTTCGGCGGGCACAACGGTTCGGAGAATTTCTGCGTGCATTTCGGTTACAAGGATGAATCTCCGTATAATATGACTGAGAACCTGCCGTCCATAGAGTTCGGTGACGGAGTGGCCCGCGTGGTGGATCATCTTTACATCATGTGGAATACATATCTTGCTAATTGTGTGTCCAACGGCAACGGGCTTACAGACCCTCTGGCACCGGACGGATATGTAAAGGTAATAGCCATAGGATACGATGCTGAAGGAGTGAAGATAGAGCAGGAACCGGAATTTTTTCTGGCCAGTAGCGAAGGCAATATCCGGGAGTGGACCAAGTGGGATCTCTCCTCGCTTGGGAAAGTGTCCAAGATAGAGTTCAATGTCGCCGGAGACAGCGACAACGGCTACGGTTTCAGCCAGCCGGCATATTTCTGTTATGACGATGTGGCCGTAAGATTTGAATAGGCATATGATGAGAAGAATATACAGTCTGATCTTAATGGCGGTGGCCGTGGTGATGCTGTTCTCCTGCAGGGAGGACGGCGTCACACCTTCGGCTCCACGCATATTGCTTGACAATGAAAGCGGCATTTATACCACGAAAGCCGGTCGTCAGATAACTGTATCGCCTGAGTATGAGAATGCTGAGGGTGCAGTGTTTTCATGGGTGATTGAAAGCGGGGAGGAATTGTCCTCCGCTCCGGTGCTTGAGTTTGTCAGCGATGAGACCGGGCGCTTTTATATTTCGCTTACAGTCTCAACAGACGGAGGTATGGATAAAGCCGATATCCGCATAGATGTGCTGGATCTTACGCCCCCTGAGATAACTCTGCCGGGTGCTGAGGACGGTTTCGTGATACTTCAGGGCTCTTTCCTTGAATTAAAACCTGTGGTGGCATCATCGCTGGAAACTTCATACCGATGGAGTGTGGACGGGAAGGAGGTGTCTACGGAGCCAGTGCTGGTATTTGAAGGAAAGGAACTGGGGGATTATGCGCTCAGGCTGGAGACAGCCAATGAGGATGGCAGTGATGCAGTGGACTTTACCGTTAGTGTGAAATCTCCTGAGGATGTGGATTTCTCATGGACATTCCTTCAGACGGAGTATAATATGTCACTGGGCCGCAGAATCCTGCTCAGGATACTGGATGTTGAGAATGCTTTTGATGCGGTATACACATGGTATGTGGATGGTAAGCAGGTGCAGTATGGAGAGCGTACGGAATATATTTTCTCCGCTTCTGAGGAGGGACAGTATTCAGTCAGGGTCGAGATGCGCAACAGCTATCTTACTGCCACGAAAGAGCTGGCAGTCAATGTATGTCCGGCAGAGGGAACATATTACCGTCCCGGTTCGGCATCAGCTCTGTCATCCTGCAACAAAGTCTATGAGTTCCTGCCGGCTCCCGGACAGTTTGTCAATGAATATTACACCGCAACCACTATGGAGGAGGCCTGCGCATATGCGGAGGAGAGGATGGCTCAGACTCAGTATGTGTCTCTGGGCGGTTTCGGAGGATATATTGTGGTCGGATTCGACCACAGTATCGACAATGACGGAGACTACAATCTGGCCATTACCGGCAATGCCTTCGACGGTTCGTCTGAACCTGGCATCGTATGGGTCATGCAGGATGAGAACGGAGACGGTCTGCCCAACGATACATGGTACGAACTGAAGGGTTCCGAGTACGGCAAGGCGGAGACCTGTCAGGACTATGCCGTGACTTATTATCGTCCGGAAGCCCCTGCCATGGCTGTCCCCTGGACCGACAACAAGGGCGGCAGCGGGGAGATAGATTATCTCGGTTCTTTCCACCGTCAGGACTATTATTATCCGGAATGGGTAGAGGAGGACAGCTATACCCTCAGGGGCACCTGTCTCAAGGCCCGCAATTACGATGCCTCCGGCAACGGCACATATTGGGTCAATCCGGCTTATGACTGGGGGTATGCGGACAATTTCAGCAGCAAGGACCGCCTTACCGATGACGACAACTACAATGCGGCTCCTGCAGACAATCATTTCCGTATCAGCGATGCCGTTACTTTTGACGGCAGACCTGCAGAACTTAAGTATATCGACTTTGTGAAGGTGCAGGTAGGCATAAATACCAAGAGCGGTTGGCTTGGAGAAGTGTCTACCGAGGTTTTCGGTGTAAAGGATTTTAATCTCCTAAAATAAATACTGGCCGCAGGACATATTGTTGAAAAACTTGTTCAGAAGTATTTTCCCATATAGCACCGACTTATGGGGAATTCTTTTATATTTGCGGAAGTATCGGGTTCCGGAAGGGACATCCGTCCCGGAGGATGAAAAGGGAACTCCTGTGAGAATCAGGGACTATACCCGTAGCTGTAAGTTCTGTAAGCAGACCGTACTTTCTAAAGCCACTGTCAGGGATGACGGGAAGGCGTACGGTTGGAACGAGTCAGAAGACCTGCCCGGTCGTATTACAGGTGTGAGCCTTCGGGAACAGAGGCGGGTCGGCGATGACTCTCATATACAATGATACTGTCTTTCTTCGGTGTGCTTCAGGCTCTGCCTGAGAATGTGAAAATCATAATAAACACAACGATATGAGCGCATCAGAAATCAAAATCGTAAAGAGGGACGGCAAGAAGGTCCCGTTCTCCATTGAGAAAATCCGCCTGGCAGTCTCAAAGGCATTCCTCTCAGTAGGGGCATACGCCACCGACGAGGACCTTACGGCAGTCCTCAGCCGTGTGCACATCTACGACGGCATCACCGTAGAGGAGATTCAGAATCAGGTGGAGGTGGCCCTGATGGCGGAAAAATACTTCGCCGTGGCCAAGAGTTACATGCTATACCGCCAGAAACACACCGAGGACAGGGAGGACAGGCGCAAGCTGGAGTTCCTGCTCGATTACTGCAACGCGCAGAATGCCGCGACCGGCTCCAAGTACGATGCCAACGCCAATGTGGAGCACAAGAACATAGCCACTCTCATCGGCGAGCTGCCCAAGCAGAACTTCATCCGCCTGAACCGCCGCATGCTCACGGACCGCATCCGGGAGATGTACGGCAAGGAACTGGCCGACAGATATCTTTATCTGCTGAACAACCATTTCATCTACAAGAACGACGAGACCTCGATGGCCAACTACTGCGCCTCGATCACCATGTACCCCTGGCTGCTCAACGGAACGATAGACATTGGGGGCAACTCCACCCGCCCCACCAACCTCAAGTCCTTCTGCGGCGGCTTCATCAACATGGTGTTCATGGTCTCCTCGATGCTGTCCGGGGCCTGCGCCACTCCGGAATTCCTGATGTACATGGACTATTTCATCCGGCAGGAGTACGGGGATGACTACTGGCAGCATCCGGACGAGGTGGTGGACCTGTCCTCGCACCGCCGCAGCATCGACAAGGTGATTACTGACTCTTTCGAGCAGGTGGTGTATTCCATCAATCAGCCCACAGGAGCCCGCAACTACCAGGCCGTATTTTGGAACATATCGTACTACGACCGCTACTACTTCGAGTCGCTCTTCGGAGAGTTCCGTTTCCCCGACGGCAGCTGGCCGCAGTGGGCCTCCCTGTCCTGGCTGCAGAAACGTTTCATGAAATGGTTCAACCGCGAACGGACCCGCACGGTGCTGACGTTTCCGGTGGAGACCATGGCACTGCTTTCCAAGGACGGTGACGTGATGGATCCGGAGTGGGGGGACTTTACCGCTCAGATGTATTATGAGGGCCATTCGTTCTTCACTTACATCAGTGACAACGCGGACTCCCTCTCATCCTGTTGCCGTCTCCGCAACGAGATACAGGATAATGGATTCAGTTATACCCTCGGAGCCGGAGGCGTGTCTACAGGCTCAAAGAGCGTGCTGACCATCAACCTGAACCGCTGCGTTCAGTACGCCGCCCGCAACGGCATGCACTACATGACATTCCTGCGCGAGGTGACCGACCTCGTACACAAAGTCCAGACTGCCTACAACGAGAACCTGAAATACCTGCAGCAGAAGGGAATGCTCCCTCTCTTCGATGCCGGTTACATCAACATAGCACGTCAGTACCTCACTATCGGGGTCAACGGTCTGGTGGAGGCGGCAGAGTTCCTGGGCCTTAGGATAGATGACAACGATGACTATGCTGCCTTCGTCAGTGAAGTGCTCGGCATGATAGAGGAGTACAACCGCAAGTACCGGACTAAAGAGCTGATGTTCAACTGTGAGATGATACCGGCCGAGAACGTGGGTGTCAAGCATGCCAAGTGGGACCGCGAGGACGGATATGCTGTGCCGAGGGACTGCTACAATTCCTATTTCTACAAGGTAGAGGACGACTCCCTGAATGTCATCGACAAGTTCCGCCTCCACGGACGCCGCTACATAGCCCATCTGACCGGAGGCTCTGCCCTACATCTCAACCTTGAGGACCACCTCTCCCAGGAGCAGTACCGCCAGCTGCTGCGGGTGGCCGCCGTGGAGGGCTGCAACTATTTTACCTTCAATATCCCCAACACGGTCTGCAACAAGTGCGGGCACATCGACAAGCGCTATCTGCACGAGTGTCCCGAATGTCATTCGGACGATGTGGACTATCTTACCCGCGTAATCGGCTATATGAAGCGTGTCTCCAACTTCTCGGCGGCCCGGCAGAAGGAGGCAGCCAGAAGGTATTACGGAACAATGTAAGGGCAGGACTCATGAGATACCACAACTGCGACATCGTCTTCGCCGAAATTCCGGACGAGACCACTCTGGCAATAAACATAACCGGCTGCCCGAACGGCTGTCCCGGCTGTCACAGCCCTCACCTTCAGCGTGACGGGGGCACGGAACTGGACGAGACTGAACTGGATTTCCTCCTCAGCCGTTACGGCCGGGACGTAACATGCATCTGCTTCATGGGCGGAGATGCCAGCCCCCGGGAGGTGGAGCGGCTTGCCGGCTGGCTCCATACCGTGGCCCCGTCCCTGCGTACCGCCTGGTATTCCGGCCGCAGCGAACTGCCGGAAGATATTGACCCAGCCGTATTCGATTATATCAAGACCGGCCCTTACATCGAAGCACAGGGTCCTCTGACCAGCCGCACCACCAACCAGCGGCTGTACCGCGTGACAGACGGACATCTGCAGGATATCACAGGACGGTTCTGGAAAAAGAGCCCCTTCCTGTCCGGAACCGTTTCCGGCATAGTCGCCGTCGTGCTTCTGTGTCTGTGCCTGCTGCTGCCTGCATCCTGCGGACATCGCACCGGGACAACAGCCGGTGAGAGCTCTGCTGCCGCTGATGCAGGCACACCGCTTCCGGATACCGTTAAGGTTAAATATGCCGAAGGATTCCGACTGATACCGGAGGACGGATATACCCTCCTGGAACTTTCTGACCCCCAAGCCTCAGACAGCAGTATGGTGACCCGTATCGCCCTGGTACCCAAAGGAACGGATGTCAAGGGCATACCAGGGCAGTATGACATCGTTCGAGTCCCTGTCTCCAGGGTAGTATGCATGACATCCCTGCAGCTCTCCAACATCCTGCTGCTCGGAAGGGCTGACGCCGTAGTGGGTGTGACATCAGTACGTCATCTGCATGATTCGGTAATGAACAGCAGAATAGCCCGGGGGAAGACAAGAAGGATAGGCATCGAGGGCAATTTCGACAACGAGGTGATAATGGGTATAGATCCTGACCTTATCATCATATCTCCCTACAAGAGGGGAGGGTACGATGCTCTCCGCAATGTCGGGATTCCTTTGCTTCCGCATTACGGATATAAGGAGACAGATCCACTGGGTCAGGCAGAATGGATAAAATGCGCAGGAGTACTTCTGGGCTGCTCATCCCTCGCTGATTCACTATTCGACGGCATAGAGCAGAGATACAATGCACTGGCAGAGAAGGTCCGCTGTTCGGTCACTGACCGTCCAAAAGTATTCTCAGGGGAGATGCGGGGCGGCAACTGGTATGCCGTGGGAGGCCGGAGCTATCTCGCCCGTATTTTCAAGGACGCCGGTGCGGATTATTTTCTGAAGGATGACACCCGTTCTGGAGGGGTGGTCATGGACTTCGAGCAAGTGTACTCACAGGCAGCGGACGCACAGTTCTGGAGGATTCTAAACAGTTTCAACGGACAGTTCTCGTATGCGGCACTAGGAGCAGAAGATGTCCGCTACAAGGATTTCAGGGCATGGAAGGAGAGGGGAGTGGTCTACTGCAACCTCAGAGAGGTCCCTTTCTACGAAGTTACGCCGGTGGAGCCGGATGTTGTCCTGGCCGATTTTATCAAGGCTTTCCATCCGGATCTGCTGCCTGACCATGAACCTGTATATTACGAACTTCTTAAACAATAGAGAAAGATGGAAAAACGCAGGCTCTGGTTTTTCATACCTCTGGCAGTTCTGATTCTGCTGTCCGCTGCGGCCAATCTGCTCATAGGCTCGGTAAATATTCCGGTTGCAGACGTACTCAGGATACTGGCTGGAAACAGTGCGGACAATGAGATATGGACCAATATCATCTTCAAGTCCAGACTGCCGCAGACCGTGATTGCGGTAATGGCCGGAGCCGGACTTGCTGTAAGCGGACTGCTGATGCAGACTGTATTCCGCAATCCTCTTGCGGATCCATCCGTGCTGGGTGTAAGTTCCGGAGCCAGTCTCGGTGTGGCCTGCGTAGTGCTCATGTCGGGCATCTGGGGCCAGGCTCTAAGCCGGCTGGGGTATATAGGTGACGTTGCCGTCACTATAGCCGCAATAGCCGGGGCAATGGCGGTGATGGCTCTGATAGTATTCATCTCCGGCCGTGTCAGAGGCAATGTCACGCTGCTTATCATCGGCGTTATGATCGGCTACGTGGCCAATGCCGTGATAGGAGTGATGAAGTTTTTCAGCGTGGAGGAGGATATCCGCGCCTACGTCATCTGGGGTCTGGGCAGTTTTTCCCGCGTATCAGGAGACCAGGTTCAGGTATTCGCAGCCATGATGTGTGTGCTGCTGCCGCTGTCCATGCTGCTGGTCAAGACGCTCAATCTGATGCTGCTCGGTCAGAGTTATGCCCGTAATCTTGGACTGGATGTCAAGCGTTCACGTCTTCTTGTCATTTCCACAGCAGGAATTCTTACGGCAGTGGTGACTGCCTACTGCGGCCCGGTAATGTTCCTCGGACTGGCGGTCCCTCATCTGTGCCGCGGCATGTTCTCCACCTCCGACCACAAGGTTTTGATGCCGGCTACCATGCTGTGCGGTGCCGCACTGGCTCTGTGCTGCAACATTATAGCCCGTATGCCCGGTTTCGAGGGAGTCCTTCCGGTCAATTCCGTAACGGCTCTTGTCGGTGCTCCCGTAGTCATATCCGTCCTGTACCGCAGACGTAAAAATGAAATGAACGAATAATGCACAACGATACAGTCATACTCGAAAGCCTCAGTATAGGCTACCGCCACAAAGGTCATGTCCGCCTGGTTTGCAGCGGACTCGGGGCTTCCCTGCGCAGCGGGCAGCTCACATGTCTGCTGGGCTGCAACGGAGTTGGAAAATCAACCCTTCTGAAGACTCTGTCCGCCTTTATTCCGCCGCTAGATGGAGAAATCATACTTGCCGGACGCCCTCTCTCCGGATATTCTCCAAAAGAACTCTCCCGCCTGCTCGGAGTAGTTCTCACCGAACGGGTCGCTGTGGACAACATGACTGTGATGGAACTTATCGGAACCGGCCGCAGCCCCTATACCGGATTCTGGGGAAGACTTACACCGGAAGACCATGCGGCAGTGCATGAGGCTGTCCGGATGGTGGGCATAGAGTCTCTGCAGGACAGAATGGTTCAGACACTGTCGGACGGAGAAAGACAGAAAGTCATGATCGCCAAAGCCCTGGCCCAGCATACACCTGTCATACTCCTGGATGAGCCGACGGCTTTTCTCGATTACCCGAGCAAGGTCGAGATCTTGCAGCTGCTCCATACCCTTACCCGTGATACAGGAAAAAGCGTTTTTCTGTCAACGCACGATGTGGATCTGGCTCTGCAGGTGGCGGACTGTGTCTGGCTGATGAAGCGGGACGGCCCACTCAGAACAGGCTCTCCTGAGGATCTGGCTATCGAGGGTGTTCTGGAGGATTTTTTCCCGGACCGGAATGTAACTTTCGACAAGGCGGAAGGAGCTTTCAGAATCAAGTACCGTTTTACCGGCAGCATAGCAGTCTCTGGTAAGGGACAACGGCTTCAGATGGTTTCGAAAGCATTGAGACGCAATGAAATAGAACCGATAATCATCAGTCCCGGCAAGATACCGTCTTCCGGTATGTCGGGACAATGGATAGAGGCCGGCGAATCTTCATTCCGCCTTCATCTCACAGACGGAAAAGTTTATGAGACAGACTCTGTCAGCGGTCTGCTCTCAGCCCTGGGGCTCTGAGTCAGGCAGGGTAAGGCGGACACATCCGATCTCATCTATGAGATGAAGCGTTAGCCTGCCTTCCGGCAACAGAGGTGCACAATGCTTCAGGCACAGTTCCATAATCCGGCGGATAAAACGGACCAGGTCTTTATCCGGCATCATAGTCCAGAGGTCCCTGGCAAAATTGACAGATGCAGCTGTCTCCAGGGCCATTGGGGAGCAGCCTGCTTCCAGAGCTGTACTCCTCAGGAATTCCCGGTTCATGGTGACTTTATGGCTGTGTGTGTCCAGATGGCCCTCGGCCAGCTTGACTGCCTTGCCTATCATCATGCCGATGATTGCGTGCGGGAAACCATGGACAGAGGCACTGCTTAGGGCACATCCTATGAAGTTGCCGTACTGGATGAAGGCCTGGGGCGGGAGAGCATGATAGAGCCGGCGCAGAACTGCCTCGCTGCGGGCCCCGGAGTTGAATACCACCGTGGAGCAGCCCATTGCGCTGGCCACATTGACAGACCGTTCTATGGATGCTGTAAAGGCCTCGTTGGAGAACGGTCGCACTATTCCTGAAGTACCGATAATGGAGATGCCGCCGACAACCCCCAGTCTGGAATTGAAAGTCTGCCGGGCTATCTCGGCCCCGTTCTCCACGCTGATGCTTACATCCGCTCCGATGATGCCGAGAGTGGCCAGATTGTCCCTGATCATGCGGCGCGGAGCCGGATTGACGGCCGGACCGCCCACCGGTATGCCCAAACCCGGAAGAGTTACTGTCCCGACCCCTTCCCCCGGGAGGAAACGGACTTCATCGGAGCCGTTCAGCCGTACCGATGCCGATATCAGGCATCCGTCAGTAGCATCCGGGTCATCCCCGGAGTGTTTCCGGACAGAAGCAACAGCCGCAGAACCCTCTGTCCTGGAAGTTTCTACCGGCAGTACAGCTGTTTCTCCTCCGGGCAGGATGACAGCAGACTCCTTGTCACCCTCACCTGTTATCAGCAGCCGTGCTGCCGCGCATGCTGCTGCGGCTGCGCAAGTTCCGGTAGTGTACCCGCTTTTCAATGGAAAGAAATCCGGAAGCAACTCGTCAATGGCCCTTCTCAGGCCTGATTCTGTGTAGACTGTGCGGAAAGCTTCCGGAACTGGCGGCCGGTCTACCACAAATACCGGGATACCGAGACTTCCTGCCGCATCCACTTTCTCCCGGAGATAGCCGCTTGCTCCGCTTTCCTTGGTAATGACGGCATCAGGTCGTACCTGCACGAGAACATCCTTCTCTTTTTCCCCGGGATGGAAAAATATCAGACGCTCCCTCGGAAATCCCCAACTTAGGGCCTCCTGCACCGATTCCTCTCTTTCCAGTATGCGGAACCAGCATTCATGCCGTTCCCAAAATGGTTTCAGAGCCGGTATGGTCCGGACTCCCGTCAAGGCCAGCAGCCGGCTGCTGCCGGATTCTTCCAGTTTCCGCACTGCATCATCCCAGTCCGAGCAGAGTATGACTCCTGAAAGTTCCTCGCGCCGGCGTCCGTAGAGTATTACCGGAAGTCCCGTCAATGAGGCAGCAGCCGCCACCGATGAGTGCAGGCCCAGTGCAAAGGGATGGGCTGCATCCACAATCAGGCCTATTCCGTGCTGTCGGCAGAATTCCGCGATATCCGCCGCAGTCATGGCTCCTGTCAGCCGGATTCCGTGGCTCAATGAGATTTCCTGGCTCCCGGTCAGTGTGGAATAGAAGAATGGTTTGCCGCCTTCCTCCACGACCTTGACCGCCGCGCGTCCCTCAGTAGTGCCTCCGAAAATGAGTATCATTGACGGAAAATATGTTTGAAGTCCTTGTCGTACAGGCAGGAGAGGCCACGGCGGTTGTCTATGGCGTCACCGACTACTATCATCGTGGTAAGAGTGAGGCGGTTGGTGCTGACTATCTCCGCCAGATGGCGCAGTTCCCCCCTCCAGATTCTCTGATCCGGCCAGGTGAGATGATGGCAGACCGCTACTGGTGTTTCAGGCGGATAGTGCACAAGAAGTTCGTTCTGTACTTGTTCAGCAATACCGGCGGAAAGAAAAATGCACATTGTTGACCGGGAGCGGGCCAGCAGGCTGAGTTTCTCCCGTTCGGGCATGGGGGTTCGGCCCTCACCTCTTGTCAGGATGATGGTCTGGACCTTTTCCGGGATGGTGAACTGGGAGCGCAGCTCGGCGGCTGCGGCCTGAAAGGAGGATATTCCCGGTGTGATGTGGTAGCTCATACTAAATCGGTCGAAAAAATTCATCTGCTCCTGGATTGCTCCATAGATGCACGGGTCTCCGGTATGCAGACGGACTACGAGACATCCTCTGTCGTAGTACTCTTTCATAAGGGCAAACTGTTCCTCGAGCGCCATCGGGGCAGATGACCGGATTACGGCTCCGGGCCTGGCACAGGCGGTCACCTCTTTCGGAACAAGGCTTCCGGCATAAAGAATCAGATCCGCTGCCTCCAGAAAATGCCTTCCCCTGACCGATATCAGGTCCGGATCGCCAGGGCCCGCACCGACGATCTCTATATGCCCCATACGCAGTGCATACGGACTGGCTGCAGCCGCAAAGGTAAAATCATTGCCCTCGCTCAGGCAGGCCTTCTGCTTGTTCAGCAGAAGGACGGAACCGTCTCCTGCGCTTTTGAGGGCAGCGGCCTCGGCTACGCTGCAAGAACCGGTGGCCTCCATTACCCTTTCAGAAGGGGTCGGAACAGGTATCCCTTTCAAGTCATCTGCATTCCAGATCTCCTTTACCGTCCTGAATCCACGGCACAGATCTTCTATCAGAGGTTCATCCCGTTTCAATTCTATCGTGGCCACTTTTCCTATGGCCTCCGGATGCCAGCCGTTACAGGACAATACGGTACTGATGTGTTCCACGACTCCTCTGGAAGAGCAGTTCTTCCTGCATCCGGCGCCAAGTGTAAGAACAGGAGGGATGTAAGACAGTACCGGAACTTCTCCGAAGCGGATTTTCCGCGGGCCGGCCGATATGACAAGCTCCGTACCGGAGGGAATACCGGAAGCGTCACGGCATACCGTGACATGAGGCGGAAGAGTGGACTCGAGATACCGCGTGCCTTGGTCACGACATGTCAGGACCAAAGCCGTTGGCCTGCGGTTGACGAATCTGAATATCACCTCGTTCATCGAGGCTCCCTCTACTTTCTCCCTCCAGCCGAAGCGGGAGGCCAGGACATCCAGCGGCCACAGTCCGGTGTTGTCGCTGCGCGTGGTTATGACTGCCTTTCCGGAGGTCAGGGCAGCTACTTTGAGGGCCAGTTCATTGGCTCCGCCTATATGACCCGAAAGCAAGGGGATGATCCACTGTCCGGTAGAGTCTGCAAGGATCACTGCAGGATCGGAATGCTTGTCCACGATATGCGGTGCTATAGCCCTGAGGCAGATACCGGCCGAGCAGAACATCACCCAGGCTCCGTAGTCTCTGAAATGCTCTTCCGTAAGGGCCGTCAGGGATGCAAAAGATGTCCATCCATCTGCAGAAAATGATGCAAAGCGGTCCGCTCCAAGTTCTTCCGCGACTTTCCCGGCGAGAGCCAGAGATTCCACAGATATGGTGACTACAGCAATTTTTACTTTATTTTCCATGTTTTACAGCTTTGAGAATGGTTATGGGGTTATGGTCTCCATCCCGGAGAACCGTATTTGAGGCAAGAGTCATTCCGCAATCAGCCGTGGAGCGTACGAATGCTCTGAGGCTGTTTTCGGAAACGGAATTGAACACCATCGTCCCGCCGGGGCTCAGGACGGGATGTATGGCCCTGACAATCTCTTCCAGGCGGCCGCCGTGCCCGCCGATGAAGACTGCATCCGGGGCTGGAAACTGTCTCAGGTCAAAGGACAGAATATCCCCGATGTGCCGTTCTATGCCCGGAGCCCGGAAACGATGGGAATTGATTTCCAAAAGTCTCTCTCTTTCGGGACATTTCTCAAAGGCTCTCACGTGCAGATGGGGAAAGCGCAGCCTGGCCTCTATGGATACTGACCCGGTGCAGAAGCCCACATCCCACAAGCAGTGCTTCTGCGGCAGCTCCAGCATGGCCAGTGTAACCAGCCTTACCGGCATCTTGGTAATCATTTCCGGCCTGCCCGGGATACCCTCGAACTCTGTATGGGGTATGCCGAACGGCGCTCCGCTGACCTCGCCGTAGAGAATCATGCAGTTTGGCATTGCAAAATCCATTCCCGCCATTTCTTCCACCGGAGCCTCGGTTATCTTCTCATAAATCCGGTTCCCGAGCCTTTCTCCCACTACAGCAATGTATCCGGTATATCCGTATTCGGTCAGACGGGAGGCGACAGCTCCGGGAGTGTGCGTCCTGTCGGTGAGCAGACCTATCATTCTGCTTCCCTCTATCAGAGCCCTGTCCAGTTCATGCCAAGGGCGTCCCGTGAGGGAGACGGCCCGCATCCCGCCGTATGGCAGCATGGCCTTGTGCGCAAGACACTGCAGGGAGTTGAAGGCAGGGATTACCCTGATGTCCGTACCGGGCAACCGGCGGAGAAGGGTAGCGGCGAAGCCGAAAAAAAGCGGATCTCCGGAGGCGAACACCACTATATCTCCCGAATATTCCCCGTACTTGAGGAAGACTCCGTCCAGTGGAACAGTAATTTCTATCCACTCGTATTCTTTCGGAAGAATATCCCGCACAGCATCCAGATGCCGTTTTCCCCCGGAAAAGACGGTATGGGTACATACAGCCTCATACGCCTCAGGGCTCAGCTCCGGTCTGCCCTCATCGCTTATGCCTATTACGATAAATTTCTCCGCCATAGCTTACAGGTCGCGGCCGGGACTGAGTCCGGCTGCATCGTCAAAAGTCAGTACAGCGTTGGTGATGGTAGCGGCCAGATTGCTGCCTCCTTTGCGTCCTTCCACTATGATGCGTGGAATACCGTTCAGAGGCTTTACCATCTGCTTGGACTCCTCCACGTGGACGAAACCTACGGGGGCGGCGATGATACCGCCGGGAGAGGCTTTGCCTGAGTGTGTCAGGCGGCACAGTTCCATTAGAGCAGTAGGCGCATTGCCGAAGACGAAGAGTGCTCCGGGCCAACGCTTGACAGCCAGACGGATTCCGGCCTGGGCGCGGGTTATATTTTCCCTTGCGGCCATTTCTACGGCCTCTGAATCCTGAAGACAGCATACAGCATTGATACCCAGACGCGCCAAGGCTCCTTTACGGATTCCTGAGAGAGCCATAGTCACATCTGTCACCACGGTCTTGATCTTTCCGGAGCGGATGCTGTCATACATCTCCATCACCGCTCCGTCACTCATCCACAGCAGGTCTTCCATCTGAAAATCTGCTGTTGTATGAATCGCGTGCAGAAGAACCCACCTGCGGTCTTCAGGAATATCCGGATGTTTCAGTTCGCGGGTGATGGAGAGGAAACTCTCCTGCATAATCAGCTGTCCCGGCTTGATATCTCCGGCTGCCTTCTCCTCCCGGAAATATCCCCTGGGGGTTATCATGTGACCGTTCGAGACAAAGGTGCGGGAGTTGCCTATCAGCAAGACTGTTAGCATGTCTATCTGTTCCGGATCAAGTTCTGCGAGGGTTGTCAGGCAGACTTGCTGCTCCGGTCTTCCGGCCTGACGGACATACCCCACAGGTGTGTCAGGACTGCGGTATTGGAGAAAAACCTCAATGAGTCCGGGCAGCTGCCAGTAACGGTCGCGGCTGCGGGGATTGTACACGGCTGTCACGAAATCAGCCTCGGCGGCAGCTTTTATCCGTTTTTCTATCTGGGGCCATGGTGTCATGAGGTCCGACAGGGATATAAGACAGAGATCGTGCCCTGCCGGTGCGCCCAGCAGGGCCGCTGCCTTCTGGAAGGCGCTGATGCCAGGAAGGACCGTCACATCGATGTCCACTCCGCGGCGGTGGCACATTTCCCATATCAGGGGGGCCATGCCGTAGATGCCGGCATCTCCGGACGAGATAATGCATACGGTCTTACCTTTCATAGCTTGGTCTATCGCGGCGGCTGCCCTTTCCTCTTCCTGGCGCATACCGGTGTCCATACATTGAGTACCGCCAGTGAGCAGATGCCGGATGAACTGAAAATAGAATTTATAACCTATGACAATATCGGCTCCGGCTATTGCCTCGGCCACTGCAGGGGTAATATCCTTCTGCGAGCCAGGTCCGAGACCGGCTATGATTATTTTCCCTTGAAGCATATCTTAAGTGAAGCGTAATAAGTGATACCTGGAGTAAGTGTGGCGTAGGGAGCCATGGATGTCGCGCCCTTTCCGCTGTCATTGACGTAGTACATATAGGCGTAGTGATCATCCTTGTAGTTGAATATGTTGTCTATGCCGATGCCGGGGATGAGCAGTACGGGGCCGAGATTGAAGGTATGGGAGGTATGCAGGTTCCAGAGGGTATAGGCCGGGGCGTCCCCGATGCGGGGGGAGTAAGTGGAGGAGAAACGCCGTCCGCGTACTTCACCGCTGAGGTTGATGTTCAGGCTGTAGATGCCCCAGGTACGGTCCCACTGGGCTGAGGCGTTTCCGGAGTGACGGACGCTCTTGTCCAGACGGTTATCCTCGCCTTCCTCAGCCGAGAGGTTGCGGGCGTCCACGAAGTTGTAGGCTCCGCTGAGGCTGAATCCAGCTCCGAGATAGACTTTGGCCGAGACAGAGAGTCCGGCGACTCTTGCCTTGTCGATGTTGCTGCGTTTTTTGATTATGGGATCGGTAACGTCCTCTCCGTAAAGACTCTGATAGTTGCTCAGCTCCTCCGGCGTGGCCTCAAAGGACTCGATCTCGATCTTGTCCCGCAGGTAGTTGATGAATCCGGTGGCTGAGACACTGAAACGGCTGTCGGAGTATTCGGCGTTCAAGGAGCCGTACATGCTCTTCTCAGGCTTGAGATTCTCGTTGCCGATAGTCAGGCTTCCGCTCTTGGCTACGTTGAAGGTGTACATGTCGGCCAGACTGGGGGTCTTGTAGCCGGTGGCGAATGAGGCACGGGCACGGAAGCCTCCGGTATGATACATCAGCGCCAGATTGGGCGTAGCATGGCTGCCTGTCCGCTCATGATAGAGATAACGGACTCCGGCGAGAGCCGTCCAGTTCTTGTGAAAACGGATATCGTCCTGGATATAGGCGGATAGAGTGTAGTTGGCCACAGGCCGGGCCAGTGTGGCGGAGGAGGACATATAGTCATCCAGATGGTCGGAGAGATATTCCACTCCTGCCGAGATCTTGTTAATCCGGCCTACATTGAAGATGCCCTTGATGCTTCCCTGATAGAAATGGGTCCTGATACGGGTCTGAAGATCTCCTGGTCTCAGGTCACCGCTTTCGGCAAAATATTCGTAGAGGGAGGAGTAGTTGTCCGAGTAGAAGTCCACGTACAGGGAGATATCCTTATTGACGATGTACTTGATGCCGGCTCCGTAGGTGTAGTTGCGGTGGATCATATCGTACTTGTAGGTGGTTGGCATAGAGTTCAGTGAATCCGGGCGGAACTCCTTGAAACCGTACCAGCCGCCCTGGATGTAAGCAGTCAGGGTATTGGTAAAGTCATACGTGAATTTCTGGGAAACGCTGTGCGAGCGGTTGGCGAAAGAGGCGAGCCTGGTGGAAGGAATAAGCTCGCCGCTGCTGTCCTCTTCCATGGGGTTGAGCTGCCATCCTCCGGACTGTGCGTGGTAATATGATGTATAGGAACCAAAACGGCCTTCCTTGGCATCCAGGTTGACTGACTGCTCGTAGCGGCCGTGGTTGCGGAATGTGGATTGTGATGTGAGATCCACTCCGGAACGGATGTCGTCAGTAATTATGTTGATTACTCCGGCTATGGCATCGGAACCGTAGAGCATGGAGGCGGCTCCGTCAAGAATCTCAATACGCTTGACATTGGACATGTCGATACGGCTCAGGTCCGGGGCTCCGGTGCCGCTGCCGAGCATGCGCTGACCGTTGATCATAAATAGCATGTAGGTGTCTTCCAGGCCGTTCATACTGATGGAAGTGCCCATAGAACCCAGGGGTGTTACGGATATCGAGGGGTCCAGCTTGATCAGGGCGTCATTGAGGGTGGTTACTCCGACATCGGCTATTTCTTTTGCAGAAAATACTGTAGTGGGAACCGGAGCCTCGTTCTGTCTTCTGTGAGTACCGGTTGCAGAGACTACTACCTGCGAGAGTTTGATGTATGATGGTTCCATTTCTATGGTAACAGAATCGGTTTCCGGTGCAAAACTCCTGCTCAGATAACTCACGTGACTCAATTTCAATATGCTGCCCGCAGCATATTGATCAATCACAAATTCCCCACGGGCATCTGTAGTGGCTCCGTCAAGCGTATGCTCTATGCGGATATTGACACCAGTTATGGGGAGACCGGTATACATATCCGTAACTCTGCCTCTCAGTGTACTCTGAGCGGAAACTGTCATACAGACTGCGGCTGCCAGGAAAAATGTCAGAACCTTTTTGATCATACTTGAAAGTTTAAATGGCAAGTGCCGGCCGGATCACTCCGGCTGGCACTCTGGGTAAAAAAACTATTAGAATAAATTTTGAAATATGGGGGTTATCGTCCGGTTTACAGCTCGCTGATAGCTGTCTTGAGATGGCTGATCCAGATGTCGTTTATAGCAGGATAGTCACCGAGACCGTGAACATGTGTCTCTACTGTCCATCCGGCGGATGTTATCATGGATTTCCAGCTCTCGGGATCCTCGGTATCGCTCATATCGTTGTTGGCATGGTCTCCCGCGATGGACATCAGGGGATGCAGATGCACTTTCTGGCCCTTGGCATATCCTGATGCATTCAGTTCGTCGATAACATGACCGATGAGCATCGTGGGATAATCTACCGTACCTACGAATACGTTTCCGTTGCCGTATGTTTCCAGGGCATATTCCTGCATCCATGCCTCGATCTCCTCGTAAGAGGCGTTGGCGTGGTCATAGTCGGAAATGGGGTTGCCGTGTCCCATGAAAGCTACCGCCTCACCAGCCTTAAGCTGTGATGCGAACTCCTCTACGAGAATCTTGCCCACTGCGGCTATGTCCTCCTCGCTGGTCAGCAGTGCCGTTCCAAGACATGCGGGCAGACAGTTGCCCTCGTATGTCTCGTCCTCGACTACGAAATTGTAGTATGGCTTGACATAACCGTCACGCAGGAGCTGGAATTCCTCACCGGGGATAACGTGCAGGGACTGAACATAGACATTTCTGTACCCCTTCTCAATGAAAGATTCCAGATAGAGATCAGGAGTGATGAACTGCTCGCCTGTAGCAGCATACCAGCGGTTGATGCAGGTCTTGGATGTGAAGGAGAAGAATATGTCGGCATTTGGGAATTCCTCTTCGAATTGAGCGATCTGCTTTTCGTATGTAGCGTGAGGCTCATCCCATGTTGAGCCGAAAGTGACCAGTAGGATTGCTGTGTTGTGATTCTTCTCGTAGTTTACTATACTCTGGTCCTTTTCAGGTCCATTCTGCTCGCATGAGGCGAGTGTGAAGGCAGCGCCGAGAAGGACGGCTGCGGTCATGAATTTTGAAAAAATGTGCATAATGTCGTTAATTTAAAAGTTTAAATAAATGTTGTCTTACTTATAGTCCTTGCCGAAACGCACTCTTATCGAGCCGAAAAAAGTTCGTCCTGGGGAGGTCGTTCCATAATTGTAGCCGTAGGGGTGGGTCTCTACATGGTTCAGTATATTGTCTACTCCGGCGGTTAACTCCAGTTCCCAGTGCTTCCAGTTACCTATTCTGTGAGTGGTGGTCAGCCTCCAGAGCATGTAGCCCGGCGCGTTGCCGTATTCCTTGTAGTATTTTTCAGTCTGACCGCGTCCGAAGAGTCCTATGCTCAGACCATATTTCATCCAGTCATGGCTCCAGCCGGCCCGGAATGTGGCCCTGTGGGCGGCGGTTCCGTCTATCGGCCTGGTTTCCATTATGGTATAGCCGGCTTCTTCACTGGCTTCGCTGTCCACCAGATGACCCTTCGAATTCGTGTATGTATATCCGGCACCGATATTGAATCCTGCGCCTGGTTTCCAGGAAAGCATTATCTCCGCATTCCAGATCCTGGCATTCTCCATGTTGGTATACTGCATGGCTCCGTCGTATTCCGAGCCTTCGTCAGTATAGTATTCCGGAGGAATGGGTACGGCCACCAGGGCTATCATATCATTCACCAGATTGTAGGAAACGGTGGCGCTGACTGTAAATTTCCTGCCCCTGTACTCCGGTCCTGCCGAGAAATAGTGTGAGGTCTGCGGTACCAGATCCGTATTACCGATATAGAGACGGAGCTTTCCCATCATGGCCCGCTCATAGAAGTAGTAGAGCTCTTTGGTGGTAGGGGCCTTGAAACCATTGGAATAGGTACCGCGGAAATTCCATTTCCCGGCCTTGAACATAAATGAAACCTTGGGGGTCGCCCTCAGTCCGAAAGCTTCGTGGTGCACAAGCCGTACTCCGGCTGTAAGATTGAACCAGTCCACAGGAGTCCACTCGTCCTGGGCATATATAGAAAGAGTATAGGCCGATTCCCGGTCGGTATTCATACGCCGGGGAGCGATCAGAACATCGTCCATGAACTCCATGCCGGCCGAAAGCCGGTTGCTGAACGGCAGTTCGAAGACTCCCTTGGCATGAACGGTCCAGAGCCGCTGGTCACTTTCAACGGACTGGTCACCTGGAAAATATACGAGATGCGCAGGAATACGGATGAATTCCCCGTCGGGTGTCGTGTATGGACGGTAATATTCGTCAATATACTCCAGATAGTAGTCGTACAGGTACTTATGCTGATTGAAAGAGGCGTCGAGAGTCAGGTCGATGCCGTCCCGCGGAGCCCACTTCGTTCCGATACTGTAGGCCTGGTCGAGGTAGAAGGGGTTGTAGGATCTCCAGCGGGGCAGACCCGGACGGTGTATCATATACTTGGTGTAGAACATTCCGGAAGCAGTGACTTCCAGTCTGTCGGATGGTCTCCATGTCAGGTCTTCCGTAATGCGTCCGTTGGTGTACTCGCTCACGGTCTGGGTAGTGGACCCCGAATAAATGCTGTCCCGATACAGTTCCTTATCGGTTATCTGCCAGCCGTCGGTATGCTGTACAGAAAGCTTGGTGGTGGACTGGAACTGCCCGACGGTGAAGGAGACCACATCGCTCTGCCTCAGATCGAAGTATTCTCCGAGATGAGTATTGTTCTCCACCATAAAAGGTATCCGGCGGTGTTTGCGGGTTATGATGTTGACTACTCCGGCTATTGCATCAGAGCCGTATAGGGATGATGACGCACCTTTGACTATTTCAATCCGTTCTATGTCGGCGGGGTCAATCATATCTATGTCACTCTGCCCTCCCAGGTCTCCGTACAGTCTCTTTCCGTCTACGAGAATCAGCACATAGCTGTTCCCCAGTCCGCCCATAGTCAGGCCTGACCCCATGTCCCCCTGGGAGAAGTCGAATGCCGGACTCAGGCCGTAAAGTATATCCTCCAGGCTTTTTCCTCCGTACTGCCTGAGCGCCTGCGAGGTGATGACTTCTGTCTGTATAGGGGCGTTGCGCAGGAAATGCTCCGTGCCGGTGCCTGTAACAACCACCTCATCCAGCATCAAGGCCTCCTCGACCAGGACGAAGTCAACATAATGCAGGGTATCGGATGCGGATATCTTTTCTTCCTGGGTAATGTACCCAGTGAAAGAGGCCTGGACCGTATATTCCCCGGCAGGCAAGGTCAGTTCAAAGCATCCGGACGAATCGGATACTGTCCACCATGTGCTGCCGCGGACTATGATGTCCGCACCCTGTACGGGCTCAAGGGAGGCATAGTCAACCACACGTCCCACAATCCGCAGGTCTTCTGCGTAAAGGACACCAGTAGTGACAGAAATAAAGGCTACAGCCATGCATAGCGCACGGAAGCGGCAACTTAAAATGTTTTTAAGCATAATAATCCGTATGCATCGGAGTCTTTCCCCGGACTCGTCTGACATTATAAACTTTTCAGGCAGGTTTCCTGACTTGGTCCCTGAGGATATGTCTTCCCATTGCCGAAACAACAGTGACTTTAAGAATTATCCTCAGAACAAAGACCTTACAGTAGCGGGCACTGTTCCGGAATCTCACCGGATTCCCTCTAATGCCGTACGGGTTCCGTACAGGCATCACCTGAATCGGCTGCAAAAGTATAAAAATTTCTCAAATATTGTCATACCTTTGGCGGGAATTTTCACAGACTCATGAACACACGCCGTACTATCCTTAAAAGTCAGTTTGTCATCGGTGCATCCGCTTCGGGCAGCGGTAAGACCACAATTACGCTGGCTCTGCTGAAAGCCCTTGGCAACAGAGGCCTGACAGTGCAGCCATATAAGTGCGGGCCTGACTATATCGATCCCAAATACCATACCCTGGCCTGCGGACGGGAGAGTGTCAACCTGGACATATTCATGGGGTCGCCCGGTCATGTCCGCAGTCTCTACGCTGACAGTTGTGCGGATGCGGATGTGTGCGTGACAGAGGGAGTCATGGGCCTGTTTGACGGTTACGACAAGGACTGCGGAAGCAGTGCCGATATTGCGCGTTTACTGGAAATACCGGTCATCCTGACCGTAGATGCGCGTGCTGCGGCCTACTCGGCGGCACCGCTTCTGTACGGATTTGCCAATTTCAGGAAAGGAGTGAATGTCGCCGGAGTCATTTTCAACAGGGTGGCATCAGAATCCCATTACAGTTATCTCCGGCAGGCGGCACTGGATGCCGGAGTCACACCTCTTGGCTTCATGCCCGCGCAGAAAGATTTCTCAGTGCCCTCACGTCATCTCGGACTGTCTCTAAAACATCTGAATGAGTATAGTCCGGTCATAGATGCGATGGCATGTAATGCAGAGGAGCATATTGACATCGACGCCCTCCTGGATCTTACCCGCTGCCCGACTCCGGAAAGGCAGGCATGGCAGAGCGGCAGGAACGGGAAACTGAAAATAGCCGTAGCCCGGGATGAGGCTTTTAATTTTACCTACAAGGCCAACATCGACCGTCTTGCCGGTGCCGGGAGTTTGGAATTTTTCTCCCCGTTACAGGACACACGCCTTCCCGAGGCTGACCTGGTCTACCTTCCCGGAGGGTATCCGGAATTTTTCCTGCCCCAGTTGTCCTCCAACATTTCCATGCTGAGGGCAGTCAGCGCATACGCCTCTTCCGGAGGGCGCATACTTGCAGAATGTGGAGGGATGATGTACCTCTGCAGAACAATAATCTCTGAGGACGGTCGGCGCTGGCCGGTATGCGGAGTGCTGCCGCTGGATGCTACAATGGAGGGGATGCGGCTGCACCTCGGTTACCGGACGGTGAGTGCCGGTGATTTTTCCGTCCGAGGCCATGAGTTCCACTATTCCAGCATAATAGGAAATCTGCCTTCAGTGGCTGTGCAGAGGTCGGCAGAAGGCAGGGCGGTCGATTCACCGCTGTACCGGGTAGCCAACGTTCTGGCTGGATATACACATCTTTACTGGGCGGAGACGGACCCGCTGCTGCTGTTTGAATATTTTAAATAGACTGTATATGGGAAAAGTTTACACAAGAAGAGGGGATGACGGCACTACCGGCATACGCGGAGGCCTGAGAGTCCCAAAGGACGATCCGAGGATAGAGGCCAACGGCAGCCTCGATGAACTCAACTGTAAATTGGGGGAGGCGCGCTCGATGCTCGATGCGCAGGATCCTATAAAACAGATGCTCGGTACTATGCAGAGAGACCTTATGGCTGTAATGCGGACGGTGGCCGCGCCTTCGGATATGCGGGAAGGCGTGGGCCCGCTGCCGGAGTCGGCTTCGGACAAGTGGTGTGAGGAGCACGTGGACATGATGCTGTATGTCTGCGGTCCGATGAAGGGGTTCATACTTCCCGGCGGCACACCGGCCGCCGCCGCCATCCATACAGCAAGGGCCATAGCCCGGAGGGCCGAACGCAGATTATGGACACTGCATCGGAGTGATCCGCTGCCGGAGGAAGTGCTGCACTATGTCAATCGGCTCTCAGACTTGCTGTTCGTGACAGCCCGTTATTGTAATTTCAAAGCCGGACAGCAGGAGGAGACATGGAAATGACGGCTTCCTCAGGTTCTGTCCGGCTCCGCCCGGTAATGTTTGCCGGCACCGGAAGCGACGTAGGCAAAAGCGTAATAGCTGCGGCGTTCTGCCGTATCCTGAAACAGGACGGATGGAATCCGGCTCCTTTCAAGGCCCAGAATATGGCCCTGAACTCTTATGTGACCCCCGACGGGCTGGAGATAGGCCGTGCCCAGGCAGTGCAGGCAGAGGCAGCCGGCATCGAATGCCATACGGACATGAACCCGGTCCTGCTCAAGCCCTCCTCGGACCAGACCTCGCAGGTGGTTCTCAACGGCCGTCCCGCCGGCAACCGCAGTGCCAGGGAGTATTTCAGCCAAGACGGTCGTGACGGACTTTGGACCTCCGCCTGTGCTGCATACGACCGTCTGTCATCCAGGTATAACCCTATCGTTATGGAAGGTGCAGGCAGTATCTCCGAGCTCAATCTGCGGGACAGGGATATCGTCAACATGCCCATGGCCGCTTACGCGGGCGCGGCGGTAATTCTGGTCGCCGACATAGACAGGGGAGGGGTCTTCGCTTCGGTATATGGTTCGGTCATGCTTCAGGAAGAAAGATTTAAAAAACTAATTAAAGGGATTATCATCAATAAGTTCCGCGGAGATATATCTCTCTTCGATGACGGTCGCAGGATGCTGGAGCAGATCTGCGGGGTTCCGGTGCTCGGAGTGATACCTTATCTCAGGGACGTGCATATAGAGGAAGAGGATTCGGTCTCCCTCGAAGCAAAGCGGCGCAGTGGCGGCAGCCTTCGGGTCAATGTGGCCGTAGTCCTGCTCAGGCGCATGTCCAATTTCACTGATTTCGATGTTCTGGAGCACGACCCCAGGGTCAATCTCTACTATACCTGTAATCCGGCAGAACTCAGCCGTGCGGATGTAATCATCCTCCCGGGTACCAAATCCACCATCGCGGACCTGGCGGAGATCCGGGCAAACGGAGCCGCCCGGGCAATACAGGAAGCAGCGCACCGCGGTGTCCCGGTACTGGGTATCTGCGGCGGTTACCAGATGCTGGGACAGGAAGTGCGTGACCCTGACCACGTGGAAGGAACGCAGGAGCGTATGCCGGGTCTGGGACTGTTGCCGGTGAGAACCGTGATGTCCGGCGAGAAAGTCACCCGCCGCCGCAGATTTACATTGACAGGAGACGGAAGTAACACTGTATGCGAAGGATACGAGATACACATGGGACACACTGAGCCGACAGGGCAGTGCGTAGAGCACCTCGCTGTGCTTGATGACGGTACGGAGGAAGGCTGCGTGCGCGGCAATGTGGCGGGAACCTATCTGCACGGAATACTGGACAATCCGTCAGCCGTGGACCGCCTCCTCAGACCCTTTGCCGGAGCCTCCGCCGGAACATTCGACTACCGCGCGTTCAGGCAGCAGCAGTACGACCTGCTGGCCGGACATGTCCGCTCCTGCGTGGATATGGATCTGTTCTATCAAATACTCCGGAGCCATGATTGAGGGACACGGTGACGACGGATACCGGTACAGCGGTATAAAGGCGGATTTCAGCTCCAACGTGCCAGGCGGGGTAGACCACCGTCCTCTCAGGAAGTATCTGGCCGGGATCATGGACGTGCTGGAGCATTATCCCGAACCGGAACCCTATGCTTTCGGACGGGAGATAGCTGCCCGGCATGGCATCTCCCCGGAGTGTGTGCTTGTAACCAACGGGGCTACAGAAGCCATATATCTCACGGCGCATATGCTGCAGGGAAAGCGGACAACCGTTATCGAACCTTCCTTTTCAGAATACAGGGATGCCTGCACTGTGTACGGACACGAGGTGACAGGTGCAGGGAATCTGCGGGAACTGCCGGACAGGATGCCGGACTCGGTATGGCTCTGCAATCCCAACAACCCTCTCGGCACGGCGACCCCGCCGGAAACCGTACTGGAACTCGCCTCCTCCCATCCCGATACAGTCATCGTGGTAGACCAGTCCTACGAGGATTTCACTCTCAGACCGGTACTGGCCCCTTCGGAAGTAGTGGAACAGTATCCCAATGTGATACTGATACATTCGATGACCAAGCTTTTCGCCGTACCGGGACTCAGGATAGGATACATCACAACCTCGGCTGAAACTTGCCGCAGACTGAGAGCCCTGCGCATGCCGTGGTCGGTCAATGCCATGGCTGTGGAAGGAGGGCGCTGGCTGCTGAAGCACGGTCTGCCCGGGCCGTCCCTGAAAGACCTGCTGAAGGAAACGGAGAGAGTACGTACTGCCATTGAGGCTGCGGGAGGTTTCTCCACTCTGCCCACGGATACTCATTTCATGCTTGTGACCACCCGTCACGGTACAGCTGCGCAGCTGAAAGACTGGCTGGCCGGTACACACGGTCTCCTTATCCGCAATGCCGACAACTTCCACGGCCTGGGTTCCGGGCATTTCCGCATAGCAGTGCAGACTCCGGCGCAGAATGATATGCTCATCAATGCTTTAAGACAATGGACCCGGCTCTTCTGACAATCCTCCAGCACCGTATCCTCCCCCTGCTTGCGGGGTGGACTGCAGATCTGGCCTTCGGAGACCCGGTCCGGCTTCCGCATCCTGTAGTAGGGTTCGGAAGACTGATTGCGGCCGGGGAAAAAACACTGAACCGAGGGCGTCACCGTGTTCTCAAGGGGGCACTGCTGGCCATAGGACTCACCCTCGGCATCTTCCTTCTGGGCTGGAGCATACTCCGGCTGTGCGGGATGGTTTCACCGTGGCTCCGCTGTGCTGTATCGTCCCTGCTGATTTTCTACTGCCTGGCCGGCAAAACCCTGCGGAAGGAAGTCCGGGACGTGTTTGCAGCGGTAGACCGTTCCCTGGATGAGGGAAGGCGGCAGGTATCCAGGATAGTAGGACGCGACACGGCCTCGCTGTCAGCTCAGGAGGTACGGACGGCAGCGCTGGAGACCCTGGCGGAAAATCTCAGCGACGGGGTAGTGGCCCCGCTCTTCTGGCTGGCGGTCGGAGGAGTGCCGGGCATGCTGGCATACAAGATGGTAAACACTCTGGATTCGATGATAGGCTACCGCTCGGACCGCTATCTCCTTTTCGGCAGGACTGCGGCACGCATTGATGATGCGGCCAACTGGCTGCCTGCCCGCCTGACGGCATTTATGATGATAGTCTGCGCCGGCAGGCCCGGTCTGCTGCGCTTCGTGCTCCATTTCGGTCCGCAGCATGCAAGCCCCAATTCAGGCTGGCCTGAGGCCGCTCTGGCCGGTGTCCTGAACTGCCGCTTCGGAGGGACGCACGATTATTTCGGACAAGCAGTCTACAAGCCGTACATAGGTACCGGAGCACGTCTGCTGACTACTGCGGACATGCGCGTGGCACTGCGCATCAATCTCCGAGTGGAAATTCTCACGATTACCGCTTTGTGCCTGATATTTTTACTGACGGGCATTCTCTGAACTCAATATCTCAGGCTGATGATTCCACCATAAGGAGGACAATGGCTCCAGGCATCTTCCGCGGCACAGGCTCCGGTAAGGACGCAGGCCGCTGAGATAACTCCTCCATGAGTGAATATCAGCACTTTAGGGCGCGTTTTACGGCTTTCGTCAGACAAAAGTATATTTTTTGTACATTCCAGGAATCGACGGACGCGGGCAAGCTGGTCGGTAAAAGATTCTCCGCCAGTAGGAGCCGTGTGGAGCCAGTCTTCATAATAATCCTTGAGACGGGAATCGGCAATATCATCGTAGCGGAGTCCCTCCCAGGAGCCGAAACTGCGTTCCATCAGGCGGGCATCCGTAACGCAGTCCGGCCATCCACAGGCGGTAGCAAGGGCCGTGCATCGCGAGGACGGGCTGCTGAACACCAGATCAGGAGCAGTATCCTGAAAAATTCGGGAGAGTTCCATCCGCACGGCCTCCGCATCGTGAGGAAAGCTTCCTGCAAGGGGTATGTCCATCTGTCCATAGCAGGTGCCGGGAGGAACATCCACCGCCGTGTGCCGGACCAGAATCCATTCTACCGCAGCGCAAGGACTATCCATACTCCGAAATAAAAAGAGAGTTCACTCAGCAGGAAGGCAGCCCCGCAGCAGTCTCCCGTGTAGCCGCCGATTTTTCGTTTGAAATACAGAAAGAGTCCGACGGAAGTCAATATCGGCATAATGGATGCCGGCCACAGTACCGCAGGCATCCACAGTATGGCAGGCAGCACTCCGGCAGCAGCAGAGAACAGCCAAACCGGCAGACTCATCCGGCTGTAGACAGTGCCGGTCTTGCTTTCCGAGGACTTACGCGCATACGGCAGGACGTTGACTATCTGGGAGGCGGTCAGTTTGCACAGAGGGTCGGCAGTACCGGCCAGGAGCGCCAGGCTCTCCGCAGGAACAGGCAGAAAGGCTACCAGTGCAAAGAGCAGGATAAAATACAATACCAATCCGATGACGCCGTAACTGCCGGTGCGGGAATCTTTCATGATCTCCAGTACCTTCTCCTTGTTCCTGCCTCCTCCGAATCCGTCGAAAACGTCTCCGAGCCCGTCCTCATGCAGTCCCCCCGTCAGCAGAACCCTGGCGGCGAATGCCATTATTACGGCTGCCTGGATCGGCAATACCTGCGCGCAGAGCCACAGTATGCCGCCGGTCAAGGCACCGGTAAGCCATCCCACCAGAGTCCATCCGTTGACAGTCCGTCTGAAACTGTCTTCGGGGATATTGTACAGCCTCCATAGCGGTAATCTGGTCAGCAGGGTGAAGGATGCGAGTATATCGTAAAAGAATCTCCTCATACTTAAAAATACTTGGTGATTCGGGTGCCGGTGAAAGAATCCATTTCATTGATCATCCGTACAGCGGATTCCAGAATAGGATAGGCGCACACAGCGCCTGAGCCCTCGCCGAGACGCAATCCAAGTGAAAGCAGTGGAGAGGCCCCCATGTATTCCAACAAAAGCCGATGCCCGCTCTCATCCCCGACATGTCCGAACACCGCATAATCCGTCACATCCGGATATAGACGCGATGCACCCAGCATACATACAGTCATTATAAAACCGTCCACGAGGATTATTATTTTCCGGGCAGCAGCCTGAAGCATCGCACCTACTGCCATTACCATCTCGAAGCCTCCGAAGCAGCGGAGAACATCAGCTGTGGAGCCGTCTCCGCAATAGGCAGCGCAGCATCTTTGCAGAACCTCCAGTTTGTGCCTTACCCCACCGCTGTCAAGCCCGCTGCCGGCGCCCACACACCGCTCCAGCGGTATCCCCGTGAGAAAATGCATCCAGAGTGATGAGGCTGAGGTATTTCCTGCACCCATCTCTCCGAATGACAGGACATTGCATCCCTCCGCGCAGGCTTCGTCCACCATCCCGGCGCCTGCCTCGAGACAGCGTAGATATTCTTCCTTGGTCATAGCCGGTCCGTGAAGACAGTTGGAAGTACCTTTTCGAATCTTTCGGTCGATAACTCCGCACCCGGGCTCGAAATCATAGTCCACACCTGCGTCAACCACCTTGAGGGTGAATCCATGCTGACGGCATAGGAAACCGATGCCTGTGCCACCCTTCAGGAAATGCAGAGTCTGCTGCCACGTCACCTCCTTGGGCGTGAGACTCACCCCTTCGGATACGAGGCCGTGATCAGCTGCAAAAAGGATATTCTGAGGATTATGCAGCCTGGGAGTAAGACTGTTCTGAATCAGACATACCTGCAAGGCCAGTTCTTCCAGCCGGCCGAGAGAGCCTTTCGGTTTGGTCAGGTTGTCGATTTTGTCACGGACCGCAGGCACTAAGGACCGGTCCACGGGAACGATATTGAATGTCATGATGAGATTATTTTATTTTCACAGGTATTCCGCTGATTATGAGCATCACGGTATCGGCCCGGGCCGCAATGTACTGATTGACTTTGCCGAGCAGATCCGTGAAATGCCGCTGGACGTCATTGGTCGGAGTGCCGCCCCAGCCGATTTCATTGGTCACGAAGATGAATTCCGCATCCTGGCGGACCAGCCGGTCGAACTCTTCTGTAATGGCGCTGTACACCGCTTCGGAATCTTCGTGGCAGTCGAAGAAAAAATTGGTGCTCCAAAGGGTTACACAGTCCACAAGAACCGTCCTTCCGGTAAGGTCATGGCGGCTGAGAGCCTTATCCTCCTCGATATTGGTCCACTCCGGACCCCGGCGCAGCTGATGCCGGCGTACCCTCTCACGGAACTCCTCATCCCAGATTCTGGATGTTGCCAGATACACCGGCATGTCACTCAAGGATAACGCCAATTGTTCCGCATAAGTGCTTTTACCGGAACGCTGCCCGCCGGTGATAAGTATGATTTTTCTTGCCATGACTGAATAGTTTGGACAAAGATATAATTTTTATCTTTGCGGATGATGAAAATTACGGTTGACAATATCATATTGACAGCCCGGCCCAGAGTCATGGACAGATGCGTGCGGATGGTCGGGGAGGCGATGCTGCGCAACGGTCTTCCGATCCCGAGAGCCGTTTACCATGCACAGGAACGGATATGGACATGCGGGCAGGATTGCATACTGGAACCGCAGCAGTATTCTTCCCTGCTGTCGTCCCTGCTGCCTGTGGCGCGGAGCTGCGGAGCTGCAGTGGCTGTCAGACGTTCTTCCTCCGCTGCTGCCGTAAGGGCAGTGGCTTTCGATCTTGATTCGACCCTGATCCGCTGTGAGTTCATGAATCTGCTGGCCCGGGAGAGAGGTGTATCCGGGAAAGTCGATATCCTTACAGAAAAGGCTATGGACGGGGAGATGGATTTTTCCGAGAGCTACAGGCATCGGCTGGCTCTGATAGCCGGATTGCCGGTAACTGTGGCTCAGAAACTGATAGACTCCGTACCGATTACTCCGGGTGCCGGAGAACTCCTGACTGCGCTCTCAGCCCAAGACTGCGCCACCGCGCTCATATCCGGCGGATATCTGCGGCTGGGAGAACATATACAGAGGAAACTCAGGATGGATTTTCTCTATACTTCCGATCTTGAGGAAAGGAACGGCTGCCTCACAGGCCGCATAAACGGACGGCTGCTGGACAGTTACGGAAAAGCCGCGGCTTTGGAAGATTTCTGCCGCCGCTGCGACTGCAGCCCCATGGAATGTGCCGCAGTAGGTGACGGAGCCAACGATATACCCATGCTTGCGGAAGCCGGTAAGGCTGTCCTGTACTGCTCGACACCATCTTGTCCTGAAGGATTTCAGCCTATCGGTATTATTCTGCGTTACTTGAGCCGGCTCTGACTACAGGTGACGATTTTATTTGGAGAAAATAGAAATTTGTCTACATTTGCACCGCTGAAAGTTTCCGTTCCCCCGCTCTGCGGTGGAGGAATCAAAAGGGAACCGGGTGAGAATCCCGGACAGTTCCCGCTGCTGTAATTTCCACGTCCTTTTCCGGACGGAAGTCACGCGGTCATCTTTAAGCCACTGCCTGAAAGGGTGGGAAGGCTGCCGCGATGAGGAATAAGTCAGAAGACCTGCTTTCAGTTGTGACTGTCTGCCCTGCGGGAGTACGGGTGCGGCATAGCTGAATGATTTTCCTTCTTCAGGACACAGACAGTCCCCATGTTTCAGAAACTGCGGAAATGAGCGGTGCTGTGCCGCCTTGCATTCTGCCGATTCTGGCGCATGGGTATCCCGGGAGTTGGAAAATTATTTGGCAATGGATTATTATAGGAAAACTGGTATTGTACTGCCTGTTGTTGCGGTGCTGCTGTCGGTGACGGTTATGCTGCGGGCCCAGGACGGAGTCCCTGAGATCCCAGAGGATACCCTCAGTGAGGTGGTCGTGACTGCCGATCGGATAAGAGAGATTGTTCCGGCGCAAAAACTTGCCGGACAGCAGCTTGAGAGGCTGAGGTCCAATTCAGTGGCCGATGCGCTGCGGTATTTCTCCGGGGTTCAGGTCAAGGACTACGGCGGCATCGGGGGATTGAAGACTGTCAATGTGCGCAGTCTGGGAAGTCAGCATGTTGGGGTGTTCTATGACGGCATTCAGATATCCAATGCCCAGAACGGGACGGTGGACCTGGGCAAGTTCTCGATGGACAACATGGAGGTCCTGTCGGTCTACAACGGGCAGAAAAGCGATATTTTCCAGTCGGCCAGGGACTATGCGTCGGCAGCTGCTCTTTATATGGTCTCCCGCCGTCCCAGGTTCCGGGAGGGTAAGCGAAACAATCTCAATTTCAAGGCACGCAGCGGCTCTTTCGATCTTATCGACATCTCGGCCCTGTGGGAGAGCAGGGCGGGACGGTGGCTCAGCACTTCTGCCAATGTCGAGTTTCTCAATACTTCAGGGCGTTACAAGTTCCGGTACAGCCGGGAAGGAGGATATGACACCACGGAAGTACGCAGGAACGGGGATGTAATGTTCGTAAGGGCGGAGGCCGGGCTTTTCGGCAACATGCCCCGCACGGATTTTATGGTCAAAGGCTATTTCTACTGGTCGGAACGGGGTTATCCCGGGGCGGCGGTCAAGAAGGACTACGGTATAGCCCTGCTTAACGAGGACCGGCAGAAGGACCGCAATATATTCGTGCAGTCGGCGGTTACGCATAGGGCGGCGGATTTCTACAGCTTCAAGGTTCAGGCTAAATATGCCAATGATTACATGAACTATGTCATGCCTCCGCACAGTACGGTGCAGCCGATGGACAATCATTACTGGCAGCAGGAGCTGTATCTGACCACCTCGCATCTGTTTTCCATAAACCGCGTGTGGAGCGCGAGTTTGGCTTGCGATCTGCAGTGGAACAGCCTGGACGCTGACGGCACGGAGATGTTCAATGCCAATTTCATCCAGCCCCGCAGGCTGACGGTCCTCTCTGCGGCGGCCACCTCGGTCAATTTCGATTTCGGTCTCAGTGCCCAGGCCAGCCTGTTGCATACCTACGTCCATGATATCAGCAAGCGCGGTATGGAGACGGCAGGGGACAAGAGCGAGTGGACTCCCACGGTGATAGTCTCCTATACACCGTGGAAGAATGCCGGGCTAAGTATCAGGGCATTCTATAAGAAAATCTTCCGTATGCCCACTTTCAACGACCTGTACTATGTCCAGCTCGGCAACCGTAATCTGAGGCCGGAGTACACTGCGCAGTACAATGTGGGCATATCCTACAACAAAACATTCCGGAATGCCTGGTTCGCGGGGTTGCGGGCGAGTGTGGATGCCTATTACAATACGGTCAAGGACAAGATTATCGCTACCCCGACATCCAACCAGCTCGTCTGGACGATGGTCAATCTCGGCTATGTGGAGGTACGCGGCGTGGATGTCTCGCTCATGCCGTCCATGCGTTTCGGACCGGTGGATGTGTCCGTCATGCTGAACTACACCTGGCAGAGGGCGCAGGATTTTACCGAGACTAAGAAGGACGAGGGGTACGAGGGGGTAATCAGCACTTATGGGGACCAGATACCGTACGTGCCGGTCCACAGCGGATCCGCCGTGCTGAGTGTTAGCTACGGGACATGGGACTTCCATTACAGCTTTGTCTATACCGGGGAGAGATACATGCTGGGCGGCAATGTGCCGGTGAACTATATCCTGCCGTGGTACACGAGCGACCTCTCGCTCTCCAAGGTGTTCGGCATAGGAAAGACAGAGTTGGGAGTGACTGCGGAGGTCAACAACATCTTCAACCAGCAGTACGAGGTTGTCAAGTGGTACCCCATGCCAGGCACCAATTTCAGGATAACATTAAGTCTTACAATATGAGGATAAGAAACATTTTTCTGCTTATTTCAATACTTCCGCTTGCCGCTGTGCAGGGATGCCGCGGCGAGTTACCCGTGCTGCCCTCTGAGCCGGTGGAGGTCAATCCCTGGGATACGGTCTCAGGCGACATCTGCGGCTTCTACCTGCTCAATGAGGGCAATATGGGCAGCAACAAGGCCTCGCTCGACTACTACGATTACACGACCGGGGTCTACACCCGCAACATCTACGGGGAGCGCAACCTCAATGAGGTCAAGGATCTCGGGGACGTGGGCAACGACATCAAGATCTACGGCGGGAAGCTCTGGGCGGTAATCAACTGCTCCAACTACGTGGAAGTGATGGACGTGCAGAGTGTCAGGCATATAACCAAGATAGCCGTGCCCAACTGCCGTTACTTAGCTTTCAAGGACAGGTATGCGTACGTCAGCGCATACGCCGGGCCGGTGAAGATAGACCCGGATGCCCGTATCGGTATGGTGGTAAAGATAGATACGGCCACATTGGAGATAGTGGATTCCTGTATCGTGGGGTATCAGCCCGAGGAGATGGCCGTGGTAGGCAACAAACTGTATGTGGCCAATTCCGGAGGATACAGAGTGCCGGACTACGACAGCACGGTGTCCGTCATAGACCTGGTCAGCTTCGAGGAACTGTACAAGATACCTGTGGGCATCAATTTGCACCGTCTGGAGCCTGACCGCTACGGCAACCTCTATGTCTCCTCACGCGGAGACTATTACGATGTCCCGTCAAAGACATTCATCATAGATACGAGGACGGATGTATGCACGGATACGCTCCATCTGCTGCCCAACAGCAACATGACCCTGTGCGGGGATTCCCTGTATATCTACAGCACTGAGTTCAGCTACCTTACCAATGACTGGACTGTATCTTACGCGATATTCAATACAGTCACCAGACAGGTCGTTACCCGCAGTTTCATCACTGACGGGACAGACGATAACATCCAGGTACCCTATGGTCTGGCTGTACATCCTGTGACAAAGGAGTTTTTTGTGACGGACGCCAAGGATTATGTCAGTCCAGGCACCCTTCACTGCTTCTCTCCTGACGGCAGACGCAAATGGTCCGTGACCACAGGAGACATACCTGCGCATATAGTATTTACACACAAACCATTAATACCATTGGAAAAATGAAAAGACTTTTTAGAACAGCGCTGACTGCGCTTGTTGCTGCCGCCTTAGGGGCCTGCAGCATGTATGATGACACGGAACTGCGTGACCGGCTTGATGACATTGACGACAAGATTGCATCCCTCGAGGAGGCTGTGAAAGGCATCAATTCCGACATTGACGCCCTGCAGAGAATCATCGACGCCTTGGAGGCGGAAGTGACGATAGACAAGGTGGAGTCCAATGAGGACGGCTACATTATTTATTTTTCGGACGGGACCACTGCGGAGATAACGAACGGCAGGGACGGGACAAATGCTCCGGTAATATCCGTGGCTCAGGATGAGACCGACGGTCTCTGGTACTGGACTGTGGACGGAGAATGGCTCATAGTCGACGGCCAGAAGGTAAGGGCGCAGGGAGTTGACGGAGAGGACGGCAAGCCGGGTGCTGACGCGGTCGCTCCTCAGGTCCGTATCAATCCCGACACCAAGATGTGGGAGATATCCGTGGACGGAGGCCGGAGCTGGGAATCTACCGGAGTAGTGGCAGAGGGCCAGGGCGGTTCCGGGGTTATCGTCGATGTGGACTATACCAGCAGTGCCTACAATGTGATATTCACCCTCGTGGACGGAACTCAGATATCATTGCCCAAGACTATAAGTGTGGAGTTTGAGATAGACGGTCTGTCTCCTGACGGGTATGAGAGTATCGCTTTCGGGGAGAGCAGGACATACAATGTGCATATAAAGGGTATGCTTAATCACATGATAAGCAAGCCTGAAGGCTGGAGGGCATCTCTGTCCATGACTGAGGATACTGTGCTGACGATTACAGCTCCCGCAAAGGAGAACACCTATGCGGAGACGGAGGGATCTGTGGCTATATCAATGACCTCTGTTACCGGTGAGTTTAAGTTGGTGACTGTCTCTGTGATGGCCGTGGACAAGGCGGCTTATGAGTTGAGGACTCTCACGTTCGAGGGAGAGTACTGGACTGCTCTGATTGACAGTCCTCAGTATGGCGGGCCGCTGCTTTACGGAGAGTCCGGCATGGGGCCAGCTGATTATCACTGGAACGACGAAGGCAATACATTCCTCGCGCACGACATGCCGGAGAATTACGGAACTACCTGCTACTGGGGCGGTGGACATGCCATATCCAATTATGTGGACATGGACCTGGCCAACGGGGATTATCTGCATCAGCTGGCAGTGTATTACAAGGATCCGGCGACAGGATTCGGAGGCCACGGCGGCTCGGAGAACTTCTGCGTGCATTTCGGCTATATGGATGACTCCGGCTTCAATATGACGGAGAATCTTCCTTCGATCTATTTCATGGACGGTGTTGCCCGCGTTGTGGATCACATGTACGTCATGTGGACGACTTATCTTGCCAACTGCGTGTCGAACGGTAACGGACTTACCGCTCCTCTTGACCCGGACGGCTATGTCAAGGTCATTGCGACCGGATATGATGAGAACGGTACAAAAGTGGAGCCTTCGCTTGAGTTCTATCTTGCGAACGCTGACGGTCAGATTTCAGAATGGACGAAGTGGGATCTGTCAACTCTCGGCAAAGTACTGATGATAGAGTTCAACATGGCCGGTGACAGCGACAATGGATACGGATTCAGCCAGCCAGCGTATTTCTGCTATGACGATGTGGTTGTAAGATTTGAGTAAAAACGGATATGAGCAGGATTTATATTCTGATTGTGACCGTGGCGGCCGGGGCGGTGCTTTTCTCGTGCAGGGAGGACATCGCTCTTCCGGCTCCCGGTATAGTCCTGGACAGCGAGAGCGGTATATATACGGTCAAGGCAGGTCGGACAATTACCATTGCCCCGTCTTACACCAATGCCGAAGAGGCGGAGTTCTCATGGACTCTCGAAAGCGGCGAGGAGCTCAGCGGCGCTCCCGTACTGGAGTTCATGCGCGAGGAGAGCGGACGGTACTATATAGTGCTGACTGTCACCAATGATGGCGGTTTGGCCAGTGTGCAGCTCAGAATAGATGTGCTGGAGCTTACGCCGCCGACGATAAGCCTGCCCGGGGCTGAGGACGGCTTTGTGATACTGCAGGGCACGTCCCTTGAACTGAGACCTACGGTGGCATCTTCTCTGGAGACATCCTATACATGGAGCGTGGACGGCAGCAAGGTCTCGACAGAGCCGGTGTACACTTTTGTCGGGGATGAGACCGGGGACTACATCCTGCGTCTGGAGACGGTCAATGAGGACGGCAGCGACGCGGTGCAGTTTACCGTGAGTGTCAAGTCGCCTGAGGAAGTGGATTTTTTCTGGTCATTTTCACAGACAGAGTACAATATGAGTCTGGGTCGCAGGATTCAGCTCAGGATACAGGATGTCCGGAATGCCTTTGATGCTGTCTATACCTGGTACGTGAACGGCTCGCAGGTGCAGACCGGGGAGAGGACTGACTATGTGTTTACCGGCAGCGAAGAAGGGCAGTATGAGGTCATGGTGATGATGGAAAATGCCTATCTTACGGCATCGCAGATTCTTACGGTAAATATATGTCCGCCCGAGGGCACGTATCGTCGTCCCGGTTCGTCCGCAAGCGGTGTCTCTGTCAATAAAGTCCATGAGTTCCTTCCGGCACCGGGCCAGTTCGTGAACGAATATTATACGGCTGTTACCATGGAAGAGGCCTGCCGGTACGCTGAGGGCCGGATGGCGCAGACGCAGTATGTCTCCCTCGGCGGCTTCGGAGGCTATATCGTGGCGGGCTTCGACCACAGTGTGGAGAACGACGGGGATTACAACATCGCTATCACCGGCAATGCTTTTGACGGCTCTTCAGAGCCAGGGATCGTCTGGGTGATGCAGGACGAGAACGGGGACGGTCTGCCGAATGACACGTGGTACGAGCTTAAAGGATCCGAGTACGGTAAGGCGGAGACCGACCAGGATTATGCTGTGACATATTACCGGCCTGAGGCTCCCTCTATGTCTGTTACGTGGACTGACAACCGCGGCAATACCGGGGCAGTGGAGTATCTCGGAGCCTTTCATCGTCAGGAGTACTATTATCCCGCGTGGGTGGAGGAAGACAGTTATACTCTTCGGGGTACTTGCCTGAAGGCCCGCAACTATGATGCGTCCGGCAACGGCACGTACTGGGTCAATCCGGCCTACGACTGGGGTTATGCGGACAATTTCAGCAGTATCGACCGCCTTACCGATGACGACAACTACAATGCCTCACCTGCGGACAACCATTTCCGCATCAGCGATGCCGTGACTTTTGACGGCAGGCCTGCCGGTCTGAGCTACATTGACTTTGTAAAAGTGCAGGTGGGAGTAAACGCTTCCAGCGGCTGGCTCGGAGAGCTGTCCACAGAGGTTTTCGATATAAAGGATTTCAATCTTTTGAAAACGACAAATTGACAGAGTCCGCACCACTTTCAGAACCGACGGTGCAGCGCGTAATGTATTTTAGTGCTGCACTTTTTATTATCTCTTCACCCAGTTCTACAACTTAATTTCCGGTATGCGTGCAAGGTGCTTATCGTTTTCAGTAACCAGAATGAGGTTGTTTGCAATGGCTGTAGAGCCTATCAGTAAATCAAAGTCATCAATCAGGATTCCTTCTTTGCGCATAGAGGCTTTTAAACGAACGAAATCCATGATGCAGTTTGATATGGGAATTACTTCCAAATCCGCGCAAAACGACAACACTTCCTTTCTGCTCTCATCGGCAGCCTTGCTGCATTCTGCGCCATAGAGCAGTTCTATGACAGTTATTTAATCTTTAACGGTTGTCTGATTTCCGAACGTGCGTTTTTCAGATCCTCGACGATCTCATCAGCGCTTCGGTTGTCTTTCCACTTGCCGAAGTGTTTGTCAAGCATTTCTTTCGTTTGAGCTTCTTCACGTGTCTCCTCCAGTAATTTTTCTGCCAGCCAACGTTTGTTATTGGTGCTGAGTGACAGGGAGTGGATAAACGATAGAAGACTGTCCATATTCAGAGAAACATTGGTGTTCATTGTTTGTCCTCCTGATTTATATTATGAATTATAGGCAAATATAAAATATTCAACCCAATAATCCAACCACATTCCAGATTACTCCCTGCGGAACCCGAGGTAGTAGACGAGGGAGGCCAGTGCACTGAGGGCTGCGACGAGGTAGGTGCGGGCGGCCCAGCGGAGGGTCGTGCGGGCCTGGTCCAGCTCAACGGTTGAAAGGGTGTTGGAGCGTTCCAGCCATGCTAAGGCGCGGGCCGATGCGTTGTATTCTACCGGCAGGGTGATGGCACTGAAGAGGAATATCATGAAGAACATGGCGATGCCGATCCAGTACAGGGAGGGGAATACGTTCATCATGACGAGTCCTAAAATGATCACTATCTGTGCGAACATCGAGGAGAACTGCACTATGGGCACGAGGGCGGAGCGCATCTTCAGGAAGGCGTAGCCCTCGGCGTGCTGTACGGCGTGTCCGCATTCGTGCGCGGCCACTGCCGCAGCCGCAACGCTGTTGCTGTTGTATACCGAGTCGGAGAGGTTCAGGGTCTTGTTGGCCGGGTTGTAGTGGTCGGTGAGATGGCCGCTGACATTGGTTACCCGCACGTCGCGGATACCGTGGTCACGCAGCATCTTCTCTGCCACCTCCCGTCCCGTAAGCCCTCCGTGGAACATTACACGTGAATATTTTGCGAATACTTTCTGCAGTCTGCTCTGCACTATCATGCCGGCAATGGCGATGACGATGATAAGTAGTAGTTCTAAACCCATTTAAACTCTGTTTAATAATCAATGTCATACTGCATTGAAAAAATCATGCCGAAGATACGGTCGCATCAGCAGTGGCAGCAAATAACGTAAAATGCTGCCGTTGTGGCATTCCCGTGCCGCTCTAGTCCTTGCGGAGGGCTGTGGACGGATTGGTGTTCATCAGCTGTACGGCCCGATACGTGATGGTCACGACGGCTATGGCCGCCACAATCAGCAGGGCCAGCAGGTAGATCCACCAGTAGTTGCCGATACGGTAGCTGTAGGTCTGCAGCCAGCGTCCTGTGAAGGTATATATCAGAGGTACGGCAATGACGGCCGCGATGAGGGAGGCCGACAGGAAGCTGACGAGGGTATGGGTGTATATCTCGCTCCGAGGGCAGCCCATGATCTTGCGTATGGCCGTGCTCCTGGCCCTCTGGCGGGCGTAGTAGGTGCTCATGGCGACCATGGCCATGACCGTCAGGACGATGGTGAGCAGGGCGAAGATGCCTGTAAGTTTGAGGCTGCGGTTCTCTGCGGTATATGTCTGGCGGTATATGTTCTCGTAGGTATCGACGATTACTTTCAGCTCCGGCTTTTCCGCTGCGTAGAATTCGCTGATGGCACGGACGGCATCGTCCGGGTCGCCGTTGGCTTTCACAACTAATGACCGCATGTTGACGAGCTGCTCCGGTCTGGAGGACTGTACGGCCCATACCAGCAGGTCGTTGTCGGTGGAGTTGGCATTGCCCATCCACAGGTCGTCTATGACGCCGCATACATTCATGCTGCCAAAGTCGTATTCGAACAGTGTCGCATCCATATCCATGCCTAATGCTATGGCCGTCCTGCGAGTGAAATAGAAAGTGTTTGGCAGAGGGTCCGAATTCTGGCTGAGAACCTTTACCCCGAGCAGTCTCATGGCCGTGGTGTCCCCGTCAAACAGGATTACCGCATACCGGTTGCCATTGAGTTCCATTCCCCAGCTGGATCTGGCGCTCCCGGCAGGGCATCCCTGTATCAGACCGACATCCCCCACGCACGGCAGGGATTTCAGCCTGTCTATGAGAAAATCATCTAAATCCTGGGTGTTGGTTGCAGTTACATTGACAAGTGAGTCCCGGACATAACCCATGGGCTTTTCCACCATGTGGCGGAGCTGGAGGAACATGGCTATGGCAATGGCTACGGCTCCTATGGCGGTGACGTTCTGCACCACAAGGAATATCCGTCCGAGTATCATCTTGCTGGCCTTAGTGAACTCTCCCCGGACTATGTCGAGCGGCCTGTAGCGGGAAACCATCAGGGCGGGTATGATACCGGCCAGGACGGAGAGCAGCACTATGACTCCGGCCCACATTGCAGCAGTCCACCAGGTAAGGGACGACAGCGGGCTGTAGGTCTTGCCTATGAGGGTACTGAACAAGGGTGCGGTAGCCTCGGCCAGCAGGAAGCCGAGAATGAACGATACGGCAGTCACGGCGAAGGACTCTCCGATGTAGCGCAGTACAATGCCTCCGCGGGAGGAGCCTATCAGCCTGCGGGTGGCCATCTCCCTTACCCTGAATCCGACCTGGGCTGTGGTGAGGGAAATGTAGTTGAGCAGGGCAAATACCAGCAGCAGCACTCCGGCAGCTGTGAATATCCGCAACATGTCCCGGTTGACAATGTTCTCGAAAGGTAAGGGGAAGGAGGAGCCTATACCATAGTGTATCTCCTTGAACGGTATAAGGTCGTATGCGGTGCAGATACCGGACATATACAGCGCGTCGCTCTCCTTAAGGATGCCGAGTATTCCGCTGGAAATGGCGTGGATATCGGCTCCCGGCCTGATTTTATATAAGGTAGCTGTGGTGCCGTTGCCGTTGCGGGTGATGTACGGTGCGTGCCTCTCCAGCATTTCCAGCCGGTATATCATGTCGCACTGCGGCAGTACTGTCCGCTCCATATCCTCGAAGATGCCTGTGACAGTCAGGCTGGCCTTTCCTTTGTCTATCGTGATATCCAGCGTATTGCCTATGGCATTACCATCCGGAAACCACTTGTCGGCGAATGACTGCGAGATAATGACGGAACTGATGGTCTCGAGTACACTGTTCCTGTCCCCGACGGCCATGGGTATGGGGATGAGGGACAGGAAGCAGGAGTCTACGCACAGGGCATTCTGGGCCATGGTCTCATCGCCTATGGTAACGCTCTGTTCCATCCCGCTGAGGGATTTGAGGCCTATAAGGCGGCATATGGCCTCAATGTCGGGATAACGGCCTTCCACAGAGCCTTTGATGCTGCCGCTGAGACCGAAGAACTCGGAATCCGAGCCGACGTAAACATCGTCATCGACGAAAGTGTCGTAACTGCTCTCCTGAGTCACGTATGTACCTATGAAAACGATAAAGGCAAGGGCAATGGCCATACCTGCCACCTCTATTACCGTGTAGAGGCGGTTGTGGGAGATAAATCTGAGGAATGATTTCATGATGTACTGATTGTTTTGTCAGAGTATTTTTACAAAAATCGTGCTATTATGTGTAATAGATTGATTTATAGATATTTGTAATAAAAACGTGGCGCGTGTTGTGTATGATAATCATACACAAGGTGTCTAATTTTTTGAAAATTGTAAAGAAATCATACAGCACATCAGCGGTTCATTACCTGCGTGTAAAAACATACGTCTGAAAAGACTAGCCGCCCTCGGCTCAAGAGGGAGGGACCCGTTGTCGAGTGTCACCGAGTTACGAAGTAACGAGCTGACACTCACGATGGGAGGGCCTGGTCTTTTCAGACGTATGTTTTTACACGCTAAAGGCTTGTTCGTCTACCTGTAGATAATCTTTTCTGGATCCCATTTGTCCTTGGGCTCGGGATTGTCGGCAGGCCAACCTATGGGTATGACGCAGAACGGGACATGGCTGTCCTTCATCTCAAGGATACGGGAGACATCGGCTATGCGCTTGCGGATAGGGTAGACCCCGGTCCATACCGCACCAAGTCCCATGGCGTGTGCTGCCAGCAGGATATTTTCGGAAGCAGCCGAGAGGTCCTGCACCCAGTATGTCATACCTTCCCCGCTCAGGAACCTGTCCTGGTCTCCGCACGGTACGATAAGTACGGCGGCATCGGCTGCCATTTTGGCGTAGGGCAGCACCTCTGCAAGGGATCGCATCAGTTCCTTGTCGCGCACCACGTAGAATGTCCACGGCTGTGTGTTCATGGCGGTCGGGGCGGCCATGCCGGCCTTGAGCAGGGCCGTTACGGTCTCGTCACCGACCGGCTCGGAGGTATAGGCGCGGATGCTGGTGCGGGCTCAATGACGGCAGCGAATCCTCCGCCTGGTGCGGCCTCGATCTCAAGACTCTGGCCGGAGTGCAGTCCTGAAGTCTCGATTACGTAATCTTCACCTACGGTAGCGGCGTTCACGCCGTCGCGGAAGACAGTAATGGTATAGTCCCCCTCGGGCAGTTGCGGGGTAAGGGTCATGGTCATGCCCTCAGTCCCCGTGATGCCTCCGATGTACCAGCGGTCTCCGGCACGTCTCTGGGTTATGATGTATTTGCCTATCTCTCCTGCAAGGACTCTTGTCTCATCGTAGACGGTGGGTATGGCAGAAATGAAATCCGTGGTCTCCTGTTCTTTCATGTAGTCGCTGGGAGAGTCGCAAAGCATGGTAAGCGGAGAGTCGAATATGGCGTACAGCGCAACCTGGCGGGCTCTCGTTCCCTGGCTCATAGGATGGCTGTATATGGGGGCAAAATTTTTCATCGGGGCATTGCGCAGGGCTCCCTGGGTGTAGTCCACCGGTCCGGCGGCCATGCGGATATAGGGGAAGGTCACATCGTATGTCAGGATGTCCTCCTCTGACCACTTCATCTGCTCGAGACCCCATACGCCCTCGTAATTGAGCAGGTTGGGCCATGTGCGGTTGAGTCCGGTAGGCTTGTACATTCCGTGCAGGTCCACTACCATACGATATTTGGCAGCCGTTTCGAGGATGCGGTAGTTCATTTCCACCACTTCCTGGTCGTCGCGGTCCATGAAGTCTACCTTGAATCCGCTGATTCCCATTGCGGAGTATGTGCTGCAGGCCTTCTCAAGCTTGTCGTCCAGGACATATCCTACTGCCCAGAGTATCACTCCCACGCCCTTGGACTGGCTGTAGCGGGCCACTTCCTCCACGTCGAATCCTGGTACGGTCTTCATGATGTCGCCTCCTGTCCGGGGAGACCATCCTTCATCCACGACCACGTATTCGAGTCCGTTTGCGGCCGCGAAATCTATCATGTATTTATAGGATTCGGTGTTGATGCCGGCCTTGAAGTCCACGTTGTGGAATCCCCAGTCGTTCCACCATTCCCATGCGGCCTGGCCGGGACGTATCCACGAGATGTCCTCTATGCGGCTGGGTGAGCCGAGCAGCCATACGAGATTGTTTACAGGCAGATCGGTGTCATTTTCTGCCACGGATATGATTCTCCACGGATAGGTCCTGGTGCCGGAAGTGACGGCCAGGGTGTCGGAGTTTCGCAGTATCCTTTCCTGGCATCTGTAGCCGTCCACGTAGGTGGTGGGCCGTCCGGCGAAGACTCCGTGCAGGGTGCTGCCTTCTCCATCAAGGAACATACCGGGGTACGACTCCAGGTCAGACTCGGTTATGAGTACCTTGGCTCCGGAGCCGAGCTCCACGAGCATGGGAGTGATGGACAGGCGTCCGGTCTCGAATCCGCTCAGGGGCGAGACGGTGTACTGACTCTCGAAGGAGGTCTGGAAAGGATTCTTAGTGTTGGCGCTGTAGGGAATCCATGCCTGGTAGTCCTGGTCAAAACGGAAAACGGCCTCCTCTCCGACAACTGTGATGCTGTCCTTGAGCGAGGTAGCGAAGCGGTAGGCTGCGCCTTCATTGTAGGCCCTGAACTCCAGGGAGAAGCCTGCTCTCGGGAAAGTCAGGGTCAACGCATTGTAGCTCTCCTCAATACGGCTTTGCCGGTAAAGCGGAGTGTCCACGGAATCCCTTACGGATGAAGTCCTGAAGCGTACGGAGGAAAGGTTGTCTTGTCCCAGTACCCTGCCGTCAGAAAGGGTCATGGAGACCGGTGAAGGTAGAATGAAGGTGTGTCCGTCAAATGCTACACTGTATGAGACAGAGTCATTTACCTCTACTGTCAAAGCAAGCCTGCCGTCTGGAGACTGGACAGTGCGGGTCTTGGGTGCGGCAAAAAGCACCTGGGCCGAGATGAGGACAATCACGACCGATGCAGGAAGTCTTGAATTCATGGCTGAAAAATGAGAATAAAGAGAGCCTCTCATGGGACTCGAACCCACGACCTGCTCATTACGAATGAGCTGCTCTACCAGCTGAGCTAAAGAGGCTTTTGATTAGAGACTGCAAATATAGAAAATAAATTCTAATTTTGCGAAATAAATACAACGGTAGTTATGTTGACGCAGGAATATGACATTGTTATAGTAGGGGGAGGAGCAGCAGGGTTGATGGCGGCAGCTGTATCGAGTGGTATTGAATGCCGCATAGCCGTTTTTGAAAAAAACAGCCAGTTGGGCAGAAAGGTATTGCTTACGGGAAAAGGCAGGTGCAACATGACGAATGCGCGTCAGTGGGAGGAGTTCAGGGAGCATGTCCATCCCGATTCAGGATTCTTCAGGCCGGCTTTCATGGCCTTTTCCAATGAGGAAACAGTGGCTTTTTTCAACAGTCTTGGTCTTAGGACGGTTGTGGAGAGGGGAATGAGGGTGTTCCCGTTGTCGGGAAAGAGCATTGATGTGAGAAATGCACTTGAACGCAGGGTGCGTGAGGCGTCCAATGTGGATGTGTTCTGCAATCACGAAGTGCTTTCAGTCAAGGCAGGGGCGGACGGAGTGGGCTTCCGTCTGGAAGTGCTGGATTTATCAGGAAAGATGATGGTTGAGACTGTAGGTGCGGCTGCTGTGATTGTGGCTACAGGCGGATTGTCATATCCTGCCACCGGCTCTACAGGAGACGGCTACAGGATAGCAGGAGATTTCGGACATACTGTTGTAGCTACAAGGCCATCTCTGACAGCACTGATTCCGGAAAAATACAATTATTCGCTGGCAGGTCTTACCTTGAAGAATGTGGGACTTTCGCTGTTAGTTGACGGAGGGGAGGTGCAGAATGAGTTCGGCGAACTTACTTTTACTATGGACGGTCTGGAAGGAGCGCTCGGATTCCGGGTAAGCCGCAGGGCAGTAAAGGCTTTGGACGAGGGCAAGAAAGTGGAGCTGATGGTGGACCTGAAACCGGCTGTTACGGAGGAGGAACTGAAAAACCGTATTCAGAGGGAATATGTACCGGGTGTCGCGTTGTCAAGGTACTTGGAGAGGCTGTTGCCGATCCAGGCCGTCAAGCCGTTCATGGATGCGGAACCGTCGCTTACTGTCAGTAGTCTGCCCGTGAAGCTCAAGCATTGGAGGATACCTGTAAAGTCCTATGTGGGATATACGAGAGCCGTTGTCACATCCGGAGGTGTCAGTTTGAAGGAGGTGTCCAGAAAAACGATGGAGTCGAAAATAGTGAAAGGTCTGTATTTTGCAGGCGAGGTGCTTGATCTGGACGCGGATACAGGTGGATACAACCTGCAGATAGCATTTTCCACCGCAGTCTCTGCGGTAAGGGCTGCTGCTGTCAGTGTACGACGAAACTGATATTTCCTTCAACTCCAAAGCGGGCAGTAAGATGCTCGTCGCTTCCTACCGGTACAGGTTCGGACAGTTCGAGTGCTATGAAATCCCCGGTCCTTAGTGAACTGTACCTGCTGATCTCCTCGAACCTGGTACGGATATTCTCTGACTCGGGTACTGTCGTTATTTCAACTTTAGTAATACCGTTGATTTTTATCGTGAACGGTCTTTTTGCAGAGATGAAGTCCCTTAGCCTGTCTGCAGGGAGAAGGCTGTATGGGATTACGGTGGTGTAGTCCAGTGCGTTTTCCACGAATACCCTGTCCTCTTCTTCAGCATAGCCTTCGCTCAGGACAGGACGCAGTAGTATCCCGCATGAGAAAGGGCCGAGATATCTTTCGGCGAATCTGGCCGGCACGGCTTTTCCTGACCGCATTGACCTGAAACACAGTACTGGTACGGCAAATACACTTTTAACGTAGTCAGGCGCATAGAAGTCAGTCAGCATCCTTATCAGGGTGGAGTCGGACCGGAAGTAGAAATGCCCCCGGCTGTATGGGGAGACCAGTATGTTCACTTTATCGATGACTTGATCTTTATCTCTGTAAGGACTTTCTTGGTGTCCAGAGTGAAGTCTCCGTTCATCATCCAGGAGTAATAGCTCGGCTCGTTGTGGAGCACTTCGGCTACCGGCTTGCCTTTGTGCTTTCCGAAATTGAATATCTCAACTCCCTGTTCATTGTAGATTATGCGTCCTGCGTAGTCTGCAAGCCGGGTCTTGGAGGAGTAGTCGGACAGGAACGCAATGTCGTTCAGCAGCGGGTCCTTCTCGTCGTTCCGGTACTTGTCCAGCTGGGCCTGCAGTATCTCGTATGTAGCCATGGTGTCGGCCTCTGCGGAGTGGGCATTGTCCAGCTCCTTGTGACAGTAGAACTTGTATGCGGCAGAGAGTGTCCTCTGCTCTTTTTTGTGGAAGATGTTCTGTACGTCTACGAGCTTCCGCTTGCGGAAATCGAAATCGACACCGGCTCTCAGGAATTCCTCGTACAGCATCGGAATGTCGAACTTGTTGGAGTTGTATCCTGCTATATCGCAGCCTTCCATCCATTTCGCCAAGGATTTGGCTATCTGGTTGAATGTGGGGCAGTCCTTGACATCCTCGTCATGTATGCCGTGTATCTTGCTGGATTCTTCCGAAATATGTATTGTCGGATTGAGTCTTCTGGTCTTTACTTCGGTGGAGCCGTCAGGCATCACCTTGACCATGGATATCTCCACAATCCTGTCGTTGGCCACATTGAGGCCTGTGCTTTCTATGTCGAAGAATATTATCGGGTTCTTGAGATTGAGTTTCATCAGAATGGGAATTAGTTGGGAATACGGATTGGCATGAGCAGGGCACAGATATCCTCGTCGGGATTGTGGTCCTCGGCGGCCAGGATAAGCGCCGCTCTGGCAGGGTCGGCCAGCTCGAGGCATATCTCCTCGTAGGGAAGGTTGGACAGTATCTCTATCAGGAAGGTTGACTTGAACCCTATGTCCATCGGATCTCCGTCATACTGGCAGGGCAGTGTCTCATGTGCCGATATGGAGAAGCCTGTGTCCTGGGCCGATATGGTCAGCTGGTTGAAGGAGAGAGACAGTTTCATGCTGGAAGTTGCCTGGTTGGAGCATACGGACACGCGCTTGACCGCATTCAGCAGTGTAAGGCGTCCTATCAGCATCTTGTTCTGGTTGTTCTTTGGGATTACTGTCCTGTAGGCCGGATATGTCCCGTCAACAAGACGGCCCACCATGATGAAGCTGTCGAACTGGAAATGTGCGTTCTTGCCGTCAAAAGTGACAGTTACGTCACTGTCAGACTTTGCCAGGAGTCCGCGTAGAATCGACGCCGGCTTCTTAGGCAGTATGAATGATGACTTGTTCTCGCATTTTATGTCTGTCCTCGTGTAGCATACAAGTTTGTGCGAGTCTGATGCCACGAGGGATACTGACTCGGGAGACAGGTCGAACAGTACGCCGTTCATCACCGGTCTGAGAATCTCGTCAGCTGTGGCGTAAAGTGTGTAGCCGAGTCCTGCTGACAGCGAGTCAGCCGATATCCTGACCGATACGGCAGTTTCGTCGATGGCAGGCAGTTCAGGATAATACTCGGCCGGAAAGAACGGAATCTTCTGCGCACCCGTCGCCCAGCTTATCTCCATGGTGTTGTTGTCCTCGAGGGTCTTAAGTTCTATGGGCATGTCGGGGAACTCTTTCAGGGAATCGGTGAGGATTTTTGCGGGTACTGCCGCCGCTCCTTCTTCCTTTACCTCATCCACAGGTATGACTGTCTTGAGTGTCGTCTCGGAGTCAGAAGCGGTGATCTCAAGGGAGGCTCCCCTCAGTATGAACAGGAAGTTGTCCAGAATGGGAGCTGTCGTCTTGTTCGAAATCACTCTAAGCCCGGATACAAGTCCGTGCAAAAGTTCTGTGCTGGATATTGTGAAGTTCATTTTATATGTGTGTTTACTGCTGTTCCAGGACACAAATGTATAAAAATTTTGGCATATAATTTGAGTTAATTGTTGAACAGAATCAAAAATTAACAGATTATGAGAAAGAAAAGTTGGTTGATAGTCCTGGCTGCCGTCATAGCGGGAGGACTTGCAGGTTATGTGGCCGCAAAAATGACAGGCGGCAGTGATAACGGCACATATGTATATACGGATACAGCGGGCGCCGCGGTAAGGAATGTGAGCATATCGGGAGAGTATCCTGACTTCACCTATGCGGCGGAGACGGCTGTGAAGGCAGTCGTGTATGTGAAGGTGGTGAAGCGGAGTGAACAGCCGCAGGGACCGTCTTCGATATTCGATTATTTTTTCGGATTCGGAAACACTATTCCAAGAGAACAGGTGGGTACAGGTTCAGGTGTGATTATTTCCGAGGACGGATTCATAGTTACCAACAACCATGTCGTGTCAGGAGCATCTGAGATAGAGGTGACCGTGGGCGAGAACAAGACATTCAAGGCGGATATCATCGGTACCGATCCTGCCACGGACGTGGCACTTCTTAAAATAGACGCAAAGGGCCTTCCGGTGATCCCGATGGGAGACTCGGACAACCTGCGGCTCGGAGAATGGGTGCTGGCCATAGGCAGTCCCTACGGTCTGACATCCACTATAACTGCCGGTATTGTGAGTGCCAAGGGCCGTTCCATGCCCAACTATTCAGGAGAGTTCAAGATAGAGTCGTTCATACAGACGGATGCGGCTGTCAATCCTGGCAACAGTGGCGGAGCACTTGTCAACATCAAGGGAGAACTGATAGGGATAAATACGGCGATTATCTCTCAGACAGGGTCTTATGCCGGATATTCGTTCGCGATACCAGTGAATATAGTCAAGAAGATTGCAGACGATTTCAAGGAGTACGGTTCGGTGCAGAGAGCTGTTCTTGGAATAAGCATGCTCAATAATACCGAAACTTTGAAGGAAAAAATGAAACTTTCCACATCAGATGGCGTATATATAGACGAGGTTCTCAACGGAAGTGCCGCAGAGAAGGCTGGAGTAAGGAAAGGTGACGTGCTTCTGGCCATAGACAGTATGGCGGTGGTCAAGAGTACCGAGGTTCAGGAGGCTATCAGCCAGCATAGTCCAGGAGACGTGGTCGAGCTGGAAATCATGCGTGGAGACAAGGTACTCAGGCTGACTGCGACCCTGATCGGCAGGGAGACACAGGAGATGAATGCCTACAACCTTCAGGGCAATGTCAACCTGTTCGGTGCACAGCTGGCGCCCGCACCCAAGAGCGAGCTGCAGAAGCTGGGTCTGAAAGCAGGTGTGAAAGTGGTGTCGGTGGACAAGGGCAAGATAAGGGATGCAGGTATAAAGGAAGGATTCATCATTACCTATATAAACAATTCCCCTGTAGCCTCTCCTCAGGATGTGGCCGCTGAAGTCAAGAAGGCAAGGAGATCCCTGTTGATCGAGGGCTTTGATCCGAGCGGTGACCTCTATTATTTTGGAATAGGTTTATAAAAATAATGAGACAATTAAAAATTACAAAATCGATTACCAACCGTGAGAGCGCCTCTCTGGACAAGTATCTTCAGGAGATCGGCAGGGAGGAGCTCATATCGGTGGAAGAAGAAGTGGAGTTGGCACAGAGGATTCGCAAGGGCGATCAGAAGGCTCTTGACAAACTGACGAAAGCCAATCTCCGCTTCGTCGTTTCTGTTGCGAAACAGTATCAGAACCAGGGGCTGAGTCTTCCTGACCTTATCAATGAGGGTAACCTTGGCCTTATAAAGGCAGCGGAGAAGTTTGACGAGACCCGTGGATTCAAGTTTATCTCCTATGCGGTGTGGTGGATACGCCAGTCCATTCTGCAGGCTCTGGCCGAGCAGTCCAGGATAGTGCGTCTGCCTCTGAACCAGGTGGGGTCATTGAACAAGATCAACAAGGCTCTCTCCAAGTTCGAGCAGGACAATGAGAGGATGCCTTCTCCTGACGAGCTTGCGGAGATTCTTGATATACCGAGGGACAAGATTGCAGACACTCTCAGGGTGTCAGGCCGTCATGTCTCCGTTGATGCTCCTTTCGTGGAAGGTGAGGACAACAGCCTGCTGGACGTCCTTGTCAACAACGACTCGCCCAATGCGGACAAGGGGCTCGTCAACGAGTCATTGAACAAGGAGATAGAGAGAGCCTTGTCCACACTTACCGAGAGGGAGAGGGATATCGTGAAGGACTTCTTCGGAATCGGCACTCAGGAGATGACCCTTGAGGAAATAGGCGAGAAGTTCGGACTTACACGCGAGAGGGTAAGGCAGATAAAGGAGAAGGCCATAAGGCGTCTCCGTCACAGCAATAGGAGCAAACTTCTCAAGAGCTATCTCGGATAATAATCGGAAAACCATAACAGACCTTTCAGAATCTATCGTAAATGAGACATTTTATCAGCGCAACGGCATTGGCCGCAACCGTACTTATGATGACATCATGTGACAGGAATCCCCTTTTAGAAGAATGGGACACGCCTTTCGGCGTAGCCCCGTTCCAGGAAATAAAGACAGAACATTATAAACCAGCTATACTCAAGGCTATAGAGGAGCACGACAGGGAGATAGACGCGATTGTCAATAATCCTGAGCCACCCACGTTCGAGAACACGATAGTGGCACTCGACAATTCAGGGGAGCTGCTGGACCGTATCTATGCCGTATTTTCAAACGGGACGTCCATAAACGCCACACCTGAGCTGATGGCGCTTGAGACAGAACTGGTGCCTGTCATCAGTGACCATTTCAATGGGGTAGCCATGAACGAAAAGCTGTTCGGGCGCATCAAGGCTGTATATGACAGCAGGAACGCACTCGGACTGGAGCAGGACCAGATGCGTCTGCTGACAGAGACGTACAAAAGCTATGAGCGTTCCGGAGCCACTCTTCCGGAAGACAAGAAGGAGGAGCTCCGTAAGATCAATTCCCGTCTTTCCGAACTTCAGCTGCTTTTCGAGCAGAATGTGCTGAAGGAGACGGCGGACTTCACGCTGGTGGTTGAGAATAAGGATGACCTTTCCGGTCTGCCTGCATCGGCAGTGGCATCGGCTGCGGCAAGGGCTTCTGACAAGGGAATGGATGGCTGGTGGGCATTCGGACTGGACAATGCCAGTGTCATGCCGTTCCTCCAGTTTGACGACAACCGCATGCTTAGGACAAAGCTCCTCGACGGATACCTGAACCGTGGCAATAACGGCAATGGCAATGACAACAAGGCCATTGTCGTGGAGATGGTGAACCTCTACAATCAGAAAGCCAGGATCATGGGCTTTGACAACTATGCCGAGTTCGTTCTCGAGGACCGCATGGCCAAGACTCCCGAGGCTGTCTACAGTCTCCTTGACCAGCTCTGGACTCCCGCTCTGGAATCCGCAAAGCGTGAGCTCGCCGATATGTATCCTATCGCCAAGGCTCAGGGAGTCAATGATGAACTGACAGCCGCTGACTGGAGATACTACTTCGAGAAGGCCAAGGCTGCCAAATTCGACTTCGCCGAGGACGATCTCAAGCCTTATTTTCAATACGACAATGTGCGCGACGGTATCTTTTATGTGGCCAACCGCCTTTACGGCATTACGTTCCACCAGTTGGACAACGTGCCTGTCCCGGTTCCGGAGGCGCAGGCTTTCGAGTGCAAGGATGCGGACGGCTCACAGCTCGGCATCCTTTTCATGGACATGTTCGCCCGTCCTGGTCTGAAGAGGGGAGGGGCATGGTGTACCGGATACAGGGAACAGTATTATAAGGACGGCAGCAGAGTGTTGCCTGTCGTATCCATCGTGGGCAACTTTACACGCAGCAACGATGATGTCCCTGCGCTCCTGACGCCTGATGAGACCGAGACATTTTTCCATGAATTCGGGCATGCTCTTCAGTCCCTTCTCCAGGACGTCAGGTATCAGGGCAATGCACCGATGACCCGCGATTTCGTGGAGCTCCCCTCGCAGATCAACGAGCACTGGGCATTCGAGCCTGAGGTGCTTAAGGTATATGCAAAGCATTATCAGACAGGCGAGGTGATTCCTCAGGAACTGGTAGACAAGCTCGACAGGTCCGGCAAATACGGACAGGGCTTCGCCACAACCGAGTATCTGGCAGCCTCCCTGCTCGATATGGACTACTTCATCATGGATGAGATTCCCGCCGACCTGGATGTCAATAAGTTCGAGGCTAAAGTACTCGGTGACCGCGGTCTGCTGTCCCAGATTCCTCCCCGCTACCGCTCTACCTATTTTACCCACGTGTTCGGAGGAGGCTATACAGTAGGTTACTACAGCTATATCTGGGCAGAGGTCCTGGATGCTGACGCCTACGAGGCATTCAAGGAGACCGGTGACATCTTCAACCAGGAGGTGGCCCGCAAGTTCCGCGAGGAAATCCTCGAGCGCGGAGGTGAGGACGACGCCATGACCCTCTACGTCAATTTCCGCGGCAAGGAACCAGGCATCGATCCCCTTCTCGCAAACAGAGGTCTTAAATAGTGTCAATACCAATACCCTATATGAATCAGGAACAGTTTATTCAAGACAAGGTAAAATGTGCGTTGGAAGCCCTTTACGGGGCTTCTGGCGTTAATTTGCCCATACAGGTCCAGGCGACCAGAAAAGAGTTCGAGGGTGATGCGACCCTCGTTACCTTCCCCCTGCTCAAGACATCCCGCAAGTCTCCCGAGGCCACAGGTCAGGAGATAGGAGAGTGGCTGAAGGCCAATACTCCGGAGATAGAGAGCTTCAATGTAGTGAAGGGTTTCCTCAATATCAAGTTCGCGCCCTCTTTCTGGAAGGAGGTCTACGGCTCCATTGCCGCTGACGGCAGTTTCGGACATCTTCCCTCCACCGGGAAGACCGTGATGGTGGAGTATTCCTCCCCCAACACCAACAAGCCCCTGCATCTCGGACATATCCGCAACATCCTCTTAGGATGGTCGGTCTCCAGGCTCCTGGAGGAGAACGGGCATAGGGTGATCAGGACCAATATCGTCAATGACCGAGGCATCCATATCTGCAAGTCCATGATAGCATGGAAGAAAGCCGGTAACGGAGTTACCCCGGAGTCCTCCGGCAAGAAGGGTGACCATCTGGTGGGAGACTTCTACGTGAAGTTCAATGACCTCTACAAGGCCGAGGTGGCTCAGCTGGAGGCCCAGGGCATGAGCAAGGAGGAAGCCGAGGAGAAGGCCCCCATCCTGCAGGAGGCCCGTCAGATGCTTGTCAAATGGGAGCAGGGTGACCCTGAGACAGTGGAACTGTGGAAGACGATGAACTCATGGGTCTATGCAGGTTTCGACGAGACGTACAAGGCTCTCGGAGTATCGTTCGACCGTATCTACTACGAGTCCCAGACCTATCTGCACGGTAAGTCGTTAGTGGAGGAAGGGCTGCGTAAAGGGGTGTTCGAGCGGGCTGAGGACGGTTCGGTATGGTGCGATCTGACTGCCGACGGACTGGACCGCAAGCTGCTCCTGAGAAAGGACGGCACATCCGTCTACATCACGCAGGACCTCGGCACGGCTGTTGAGAGATTTACCGAATACAGTCTGGACGAGCATGTCTACGTGGTGGGCAATGAGCAGAACTACCATTTCCAGGTACTCAAGCTCATACTGAAAAAGCTCGGCTTCGCATGGGCCGACAGCATTTACCACCTTTCCTACGGTATGGTGGAGCTGCCGGAGGGCAAGATGAAGTCCCGCGAGGGTACAGTTGTCGATGCCGATGACCTGCTGGAGAAAATGTACAATACAGCTAAGGAGACATCCATGGAACTGGGCAAGCTGGCCGACATGAGCGCGACCGAGCAGGAAGAACTGTTCCGGACCCTCAGTCTGGGTGCCCTGAAATACTTCATAATCAAGGTGGACCCCAAGAAGACCATGCTCTTCGACCCGAAAGAGTCGATAGACTTCAACGGCAACACCGGCCCATTCATCCAGTACACCCACGCCCGCATACGCTCTATCCTGCGCAAGGCAGTTGAGGCAGGATACGCTCCAGCCGTGTCTGAGGAAGCCGTTTTCAACGACAAGGAGATCAATATCATCAAGCTCCTCAATCAGTATCCTCAAAAAGTGGCCGAGGCGGGAAAGGCCCTGTCTCCTGCCCTCATCGCCAACTATGCATACGATCTGGCCAAGGAGTTCAACCAGTACTATCACGACGTGTCCATACTGCGCGAGGAGAACGCAGCCTTGCGCGATGCCCGTCTGATGCTCATAGGCACTATAGCATCGGTGCTGGTCAAGGCCATGGATATACTTGGAATCCGTCTGCCCGAGAGGATGTAGCTGGCCATGACGGAGCAAGGACAGTCCGCCTATATGTTCCCCACCTCTGTCAAGGAGATGGAGAGACTCGGATGGGACTATATCGACATCATACTTTTTTCAGGCGACGCATTCATCGACCATCCGGCTTCCGGTACTGCGATGATTGCACGTATCCTTCAGAGGGAGGGATGGAGAGTGGCCGTAGTGCCGCAGCCCAACTGGCAGGACGACCTGCGGGACTTCCGGAAGTTTGGAGTCCCGCGCCTGTTTTTCGGAGTAAACTCCGGAGCCATGGACTCCATGGTCAACCATTATACTGCCGCCAAACGTCTGCGCAGCAATGATGCCTATACACCGGGAGGTCAGGCCGGACACAGACCGGATTATGCAGTGACCGTATATACGCGGATATTGAAGCGTCTGTATCCCGATGTGCCCGTGGTTATCGGAGGCATCGAGGCCTCCCTGCGCCGTCTGACACATTATGACTATTGGGCTGACCGCCTTTTCCCCTCAGTTCTGGTGGACAGCGGGGCCGATCTCCTGATTTACGGGATGGGGGAGAGGCCGGTGGTGGCCGTCGCCCGTGCCATTGCCGCCGGTGAGGACCTGAGAGACATTCCTCAGACCGCATTTTTCTCGAACGGGCCATGCCCAGCAGCGGGTGAGGATACGATTGTCCTGCACGGCCACGAACGGGTCTGCCGCGACAAGGACGCATTTGCCGAGGACTTCAATGTGGAGGAGCGGGAGGCCAACCGCCTGCATGCCTCCACCCTCATTGAGCCTTATCCCGGGGGCTATGTCCAGGTCAACCCTCCGTTTCCTCCGGAGACCACAGATGAACTGGATTCCTATTACGCTCTGCCTTTTACCCGGCAGCCGCATCCCCGTTACCGCGGCAAGGATATACCGGCGTGGGAGATGATAAAGAACTCCCTGACGATTCACCGGGGGTGCTTCGGAGGCTGTTCTTTCTGCACCATTGCCGCCCATCAGGGGAAATTTATCCGCAGCCGCAGCCCCGAGTCGATAGTGGCGGAGGTGGAGCGCCTGACGGCCATGCCGCATTTCAAGGGGATAATCTCGGATGTGGGTGCGCCTACAGCCAATATGTACGGCCTTCGCGGACGGGATGCCTCGCGCTGTGCCCGCTGCAGCCGGCCTTCCTGCCTCTTCCCGTCGCGCTGCCCCAACATGGAGCATTCGCACAAGGCCCTGCTGGAGCTGTACAGCCGCATTACGGCCGTCCCAGGGGTACGGAAGGCATTTGTCGGCAGCGGCATCCGCTACGACCTTTTCCTGGACAAGGACGGCTTTCTCGACGAGTATTCGGAGCAGTATCTGAGGGAGGTGGTGACCAGGCACACCTCCGGATGGTTCAAGGTAGCCCCGGAGCATACGGAGGACCACGTACTGAGGCTGATGTCCAAGCCGTCTTTCGCCCTCTTTTCCGTCCTCAGGCGGGAGTTCTCGAGGATCGCGGCCCGGGAGAAGCTGCCCTACAGGATTGTTCCCTATTTCATATCCTCGCATCCGGGATGTACCCTCCAGGATATGAAGTCCCTCTCGAAGAACAAGGAACTCAGGGGAATACAGCTTGAGCAGGTGCAGGATTTCACTCCTACGCCCATGACCGCCTCCTCGGTGATGTTCTATACCGGAAAGGATCTGTCCGGCCGGCCTGTGTTCGTGGAACGCAGCATGGCAGGAAAGAAAATCCAAAAATCTCTTTTTTTTAGAAAAAATGCATTATAATTGCACCGTTTTTAATAGGTATTGAAATACATGGCACAGAATGTAAGATCATCTTCGGCTCAACATCCAAAGAAAAGGGCCGTAGTCCGTTATGACAATATGTCACCTGAGCTTCAGGCGGCGTTCAAGGAAAAGTATCCCAGGGGCTATGCCGATTATATGGGAGATATATTTAAGGTGGACAAGCCGGACGGCACGTTTTTTTATGCAGTGTCCGTAGAGATACCTGATGCGGTATATCTTGTGAAGATCGATGTGAACATAGACGATTACGAGAAGGCGGAAAGCGATCTTTTCGATGAGGATGTAGCTGAGGATCCGACAGTACCGGAACTCGACGGGGAAGTGTTCCCTGATGAGGCAGAGGAATTGCAGGCAGATAATGACCAGATGGACGATTAGACCTCTTATCTGGCTGAAACGTCAGCCGGAGCAGAGGCTGATGATGATACTGGCTGTCATTGTCGGTCTCGGCAGCGGCGCGGCGGCTGTCATCCTGAAGAAACTTGTCGAACTCATAGGTGGCCTGCTCACCGGATGGTTCAATGCATCGTGGAACAATCTTCTTCTTCTTGTGTATCCGGGAGCAGGCATGCTTCTGTCGCTGGTTTTCGTAAGATACATTGTAAAGGACGATATCGGGCACGGGGTAACCAAGGTGCTGTTTGCAATATCCCGTAACAACTCCCGGATACGCGGCCACAATATGTGGTCTTCCATACTTTCGAGTTCAGTGACGATCGGTTTTGGAGGTTCTGTAGGAGCGGAGGCTCCGATAGTGTATACGGGTGCGGCCATCGGTTCCAATGTCGCCCGTACTCTCGGGCTATCCTACCGTCAGATGACCATTCTCCTGTGCTGCGGGGCGGCCGGAGCTGTAGCCGGTATATTCAAGGCCCCGATGGCAGGTATCCTGTTCACGCTGGAGATACTGCTGTTCAACATCTCGATGTCATCCATACTGCCCCTGCTGTTGTCTTCTGTGACGGCTACTACTGTGTCGTACTTGTTCTTGGGCAGGGAAGTGCCTTTCACCAGTACTGTGGATGCTTTCGCCATGGGCAATATCCCGTACTACATATTCCTGGGTATCCTGTGCGGTTTCGTCTCATTGTATTTCCTTAGGACAACGCTGGCTTTGGAGGACCGTATCAAGAAGATAACCAATCCCTTCAGACGTTGGGCGATATGCGCCTCAATGTTAGGTCTGCTTATATTCCTTTTCCCACCTCTGTTCGGGGAGGGCTACGATTCCCTGGGACATATGCTTCAGGGACATCCTGACAGCGTTCTGGATAATTCTGTCTTTGCGTCCATATTCCAGCACAAATGGGTTATTCCTATATATTTTACTCTCGTGCTTGTACTCAAGGTGTTCGCCATGTCGTTCACCAATGCCGGAGGCGGGGTGGGTGGCACTTTCGGACCTACGCTGATTGTAGGCGGGATAGCAGGTTTCATTCTTGCCAGAACCATCAATCTGATGGGATTCCACCTTATTCCAGAGGCCAATTTCGCACTTGTGGGTATGGCCGGGCTGATGGCCGGTGTGATGCAGGCTCCTATGACCGCCATTTTCCTTATTGCGGAGATAACCGGGGGCTACTCTCTGTTGTTGCCGCTTATCATTGTTTCAACCATATCTTTCGCGACGATGAGAGCCTTCGAGCCGTTTTCCATATACTCGAAGCGTCTGGCGAAAAGCGGTGACCTGATTACCCACAACAGCGACCGGGCCGTACTGACTCTCTTGCATACATCCGACCTTGTGGAGACGGATTTCAAGACCGTGAGATTGGGACAGACGCTCGGGGATCTGGTGAAAGTGGTGGCCAAGTCCAGCCGCAATCTGTATCCGGTAGTCGATGACAACGGGATATACAGGGGCTACATAGGTCTTGATGATATCCGTGAGATAATGTTCGACAAGGACCGTTATGATACTGTCAGGCTGTATTCGTTGATGAGGAGCGCGCCTGCCATGGTGCGTGTTACCGACAGGATGGATACGGTGATGGAAAAATTCGACAGGACCAAGGCTTGGAATCTCCCGGTGGTGGACGAGGACGGCAAGTATATAGGATTTGTCTCCAAATCAAAGATTTTCTCCTCTTACCGCAAGCGGCTGCAGGAAGTATCCTGCGACTGAAATATAAATCATTAATTGTATGGAAAGTCTGTATGTCAATCATATCGCGGAACTTATGTCCGTAGCGCCCTGGAGGGTGGAGCATTGTATCGAACTGATAACGGAGGGGGCGACCGTGCCTTTCATCTCGCGTTACCGGAAGGAGCGCACCGGTGGTCTGGATGAGGCACAGGTGGCTGAGATCAAGCACTACAGCGCGAAATTCGAGGAGCTGGAGAAACGCAAGGCCTCGGTCCTCGAGACCATTGCTGCGCAGGAGAAACTGACTCCGGAGTTGGAAAAGCGGATCAAGGAGTGTCTCGATCCTGTGGCTCTGGAGGATATTTATCTGCCTTACCGGCCCAAGCGGCGGACCAAGGCTTCCGTGGCGCGGGAGAAGGGACTGGAGCCTTTGGCTGCGGCTGTATTTGCCTGCAAGGTAAAGGATCCTGCCGCTGAGGCGGGAAAATTCCTCAATGATGCCGTACCGTCTTCCGAGGAAGCTCTTTCCGGGGCCCGGGACATTATGGCTGAATGGATTTCCGAGTCTGTGCCGGTGAGGGAGATGATGCGGCGCAGTTACTCGAAGTACGGTCGGCTGTCTGCCCATGTGGCCTCGGGGGTGGATCAGGAGAGCGAGGAGGCCTCGAAGTACCGGAATTATTTCAATTTTGCCGAGGATATATCCCGTGCGCCGTCTCACAGGGTGCTGGCAGTGCTTCGGGGATCGCGCGAAGGTATCCTGAGCGTTAAGGTGGATGTGGACAAGGAACGTACATTGGACAGGATATACTCTACCGTGATGCGCGGCAAGCCATCTCCTTCCGACGCTGCGGCATTGGAGATAGACTACGCCGTGGAGGACTCATTCAAACGTCTGCTGCATCCCTCGATTGAGAACGAGACCCTGAAGGCGGCAAAGGAAAGGGCCGACATAGAGTCGATACGCGTCTTCGGGGACAATCTGAGGCAGCTCCTGATGGCCCCGCCTCTCGGGCAGAAACGGGTGCTGGCCATAGACCCAGGTTTCCGTACCGGCTGCAAGGTGGTCTGTCTGGATGCGCAGGGGGCGCTGCTTCACAACGACACGATATTTCCGCATCCGCCGCGCAACGAGCGCACCATGGCGATGAAGAAGATATCCAATATGGTGGAGACTTACAAGATAGAGGTGATAGCCATCGGCAACGGCACGGCAGGCCGCGAGACAGAGGCGTTTGTCAAGAAGATAGCCCTGCCGGAGAGTGTTCGCGTCTATTCGGTGAGCGAGGACGGGGCATCGGTCTATTCGGCCTCTCAGGTCGGCAGGGAGGAGTTTCCGGAGTATGATGTGACCGTGCGCGGAGCGGTGTCCATAGGACGGCGCATCATGGACCCGCTGGCCGAGCTGGTTAAGATAGACCCCAAGTCGATAGGAGTTGGGCAGTATCAGCACGATGTGGACCAGACTCTGCTGAAAGAGCGTCTGGACGAGGTGGTGGAGAACTGTGTCAACAATGTGGGGGTCAATCTCAATACCGCTTCCCGGCATCTGCTGTCATATGTGTCCGGTGTCGGACCTGCCATGGCCCGCAACATTGTGGAGTACCGGGACGAGCACGGGGCATTTGCATCGCGCCGGGATCTGCTTCATGTAAAAAGGTTGGGGGAGAAGGCTTTCGAGCAGTGTGCTGGCTTCCTGCGCATACCCGGGGCGGCTGACCCGTTAGACAATACGGCAGTGCATCCGGAGAGGTATGCATTGGTGAAGAAAATGGCTGCCGATGCCGGTGTGGATGTGGCCGAACTGATTGCCCGCAAGGATCTGCGTGATTCTATAGACTTGAAATCCTATGTGTCGGAGGAAGTGGGCATGCCGACCCTGACCGACATCATGCAGGAACTGGACAAGCCTGGCCGGGACCCGCGTGCATCTTATAAGGTGCTGGAGTTTGCGGAGGATATTCATACGATAGAGGATCTTCACGCCGGTATGGAACTGCCGGGCATAGTGACCAATGTGACCGACTTCGGAGCCTTCGTGGACTTCGGCATCAAGCAGAACGGCCTGATCCACGTCTCACGTATGGGTGCCGCAGGCCCTGACGGCCGTCGTTGCCGGGTAGCCCGTCCCTCCGATGTACTCAAGGTACACCAGCATGTCCGTGTCCGTGTTGTGGAAGTGGATCTAAAGCGTGGCCGCATCGCCCTTGAGCTCATCAACTGACCGGCTATTCGTTAGTGCTTGGATGCGTATATTCTACAAACATTCCTACCCACCGTGAATTTTTGGAAGCAGCGGTGCGGTATACAGAAGAGAGTAATTTGTAATCAGGATATTGTGACTGTATGCTGCACATTTGGCCGGTTTGAAACGGGGCAAATGTGCAGTGTTTTTTGCAACTCGTTGATAACCAGATATGCAATTTGACAAGGTGCACCGGCGTTTCAATTTTGTCGCATCGGGACTGTCGTGTCTGAAAATGGAGTGATATCGGTTGGTTTCTCAAGTATCCGAATTCGGAAGATATTGCCTTGTCTGTCGCAGGTATTTGACGGTAATGATTAGGGCTTGTCAAGTGGAATTTCCTTAATCAGCGAAAGTGCAGGCGCATTGGAGAGCGCAGGCCGGTCAGCCGACTGTCCCTGACGACTTGTGCGCCGTTGACGAATGTGTCGGTGACTGTCCAGTCAAATGTGACGCCTTCGAGCGGAGACCAGCCGCAACGGTATGCTGTATTCTCTTTGGATACTGTGAACGGTCTCCTGCGAACAATGACCAAATCAGCCCAGTACCCTTCGCGAATATATCCTCTGCGGTCTGTCCGGAAAAGATCTGCCGGGGAATGGGACATCATCCGTACGGCCTGTTCCATGGAGAAATGTCCTTGTTCTGCCAGTTGGAGCATCATCTGCAGTGAATGCTGGACAGTGGGCAGGCCCGAGGGGGAGTGCAGATAGTCCTGCTGTTTTTCGCGCAGGAGATGAGGGGCATGGTCCGTGGCGACGGCCTGGACAAGTCCGTCACGGACGGCAGCCGTAATGGCATCGCGGTCAGAAGGCTCCTTTATGGCCGGATTGCATTTTATGAAAGACCCGTATCTGTCGTAGTCCCTGTTGTCAAACCACATATAGTGGACGCACACCTCGGCGCTTATCCCCGGGTGGCTCTTTCTGGCATCAGCAATCATTTTCAGCTCGTCTGCAGTGCTGACGTGAAGTATGTGCAGTCTGGTACCGTGTCTTTCTGCCAGTTCTACTGCTTTTGCCGATGACATCAGGCATGCCTGCCGGCTGCGGATCCTGGGGTGCGCACTGAACGGTATGCGGGCCTCGCCGTACTTTGCCTTTGCCTTTTCCAGATTGAGGCGGACTGTGGTCTCGTCCTCGCAATGGGTGGCGATGAGCATGTGCTTAATGGAGAATATATCCTCGAGTGCCTGCTCTGAGTCTACAAGCATGTTTCCTGTGGACGAGCCCATGAATACCTTTATGCCGCATATGTGGTGGCTGTCTGCGTGACGAAGTTCGTCTATATTGTCATTTGTGGCTCCAATGTAGAAAGAATAGTTGGCGTATGAATCGTGTTCCGCAATCCCGTATTTTTCCTCAAGTGCGTCTAATGTGACCGCAGGCGGGTTGTTGTTCGGCATGTCCATGAATGAAGTGGTTCCTCCCAAGACGGCTGCCGCACTTTCTGAGGCTATGCATCCCTTGTGAGTGGCTCCTGGCTCGCGGAAATGAACCTGATCGTCAATGACTCCTGGCAGCAGACAAGCGTCATGTCCGCCTTCTATGATATCGTCCGCTTCCGCAGCGGCTGTTCTGAGCTGTTCTCCGTAATCCGGATCTGATGCATGGATGACCCTGCCTATCCTGCGGCCTTCTATCAGGACACTGCCTGCGGCAGTCCTGCCCTCGTTTACTATGGCGATATCTTTTATGAGAGTCTTCAACATGTCTGTTTGTTGTTGGTATTTGGTGTTATTCTTCTGAATTTAAGGGCTATGACTCCTCTGAATGCTTCGCCGAAAATGGAACTGCTCATCTTTGACCTGCCCTCCTTGCGGTCTACGAATATGATGGGGACCTCCTTGATTGTGAAGCCAAGTTTCCATGCGTTGTACTTCATCTCTATCTGGAAGCCGTATCCTTTCATGTGTATTTTGTCTAAATAGATGGTCTCCAGTACCTTTCGGCTATAGCAAACGAATCCTGCAGTGGAGTCGAACACTTTCATGCCCAATATTGTACGGACATAGTAGGAGGCTCCGTATGATATCAGGATACGGCTGAGCGGCCAGTCTCTGACAGCAATGCCTTTTACGTAGCGTGAGCCGATGGACATGTCCGCACCGTCTTCAGCGCAGGCACTGTACAGTCTTGCCAGATCATCAGGGTTGTGCGAGAAATCGGCGTCCATCTCGAATATGTAGTCGTATCCGTGATCCAGGCACCAACGGAATCCGGCGATGTATGCGGTGCCGAGCCCGAGCTTGCCCTCACGCTCGATAATGAAGAGGGACTCGGAGTATTCGTCCTGCAGGCCCTTGACAATAGTCCCTGTGCCGTCAGGAGAACCGTCGTCTACGATAAGAATATGGTATCCGCCTTGCATGGACATGACTTTCCGGATCATTCTCTCTATGTTCTCCTTCTCGTTGTATGTGGGTATTATCACTATCTTGCGGTGTTCCATGTCAGAATCAGTCTATATTCATACAAAGGTAGAAAAATATTGCTATCTTGGGCCAAAATTCATTAATTAGGTGCCGGCAGTAATTGAGCGGCCAGTGCCGTTAGAGTTGCAAGATTTTGACAAATCCGTTCTGTGATGAAAGAAATACTGAATATTGTCCTGTGCCAGTGTGGGATGCAATGGGAGTCCCCATTGGAGAACATGACCCGCCTGCACCGTTTCATATCCGGGTATCTGACAGGATGCCGGGAAGACATGAGGCCGGATATGATAGTGCTGCCGGAATTCTTCACTACAGGTTTTACTTCAAATACGGCGTTTGCCGAGACAGAGGACGGTCCTGCATTGAAATGGATGCGGTCTCTGGCGGTCTCATCCCGGTCGGCTGTGACAGGCTCTGTGCCGGTGTCTTCCGGAGGCAGGGTGTACAACCGGATGTATATGGTATTGCCGGACGGCAGGACAGAACATTATGATAAACGGCATCTTTTCAGGATGAGTGGTGAGAACGATGTGTTCACTCCAGGAAACAGCCCGAAAGTCGTGTCGTATCTTGGTTGGAGGATAGGTCTCAATGTATGCTATGACCTGCGTTTCCCGGTGTGGACCAGGCGTACTCCGCTCAATGATTACGACTTGATGCTGAATGTTGCCTCATGGCCTTCTTCCAGGGTTGGAGCGGCTTCTGTACTGGCGTATGCCAGGGCCGTGGAAAACCAGTGCTGGTTTGCTTTCTGCAACAGAGTAGGAAACAGTCCTGAAGACAGTTACAGCGGTAATTCTCTCATAATAGACTATAAGGGCCGTTCCGTAGGAATTTTCCATGAGGATGGCCTCACAGGATCGGGAGGAGGTTTCCTGAGCGCGGCTCTGGACATACGTGAGCTGCGTCGTTTCAGAGAGAAGTTTCCTGCATGGATGGATGCGGACAACTTCGGACTGTTGCCGTAGCCTATATGTGAAATTGTTTATAATCAATAAATTGTGATACGGTAACAATTTGTGGTGATGAAAAAGGCTGTTTCATGGCAGTATATTGAATTATTTTTATAACTTTGTACTCCGGTAGGCTTTTATTATGGACCAGAGTTTTAATACGATACTTGAAGCGCATAAGAGAAAGATCGAATACTTTATTTCCAGGTATGAGAATCTTCTTGCCAGGAACAGAGAACTGGAGGATGCGCTCAGGAGAGGGGAATCCGAGATAGAAGACTGCAGGAAGAAATTGGAAAACAGTAACAACAAAATTAAGGAATTAGAACAGAAGATTGATAAATTGCAGTTGGCAGGTGCCTTTGAGGTGTCTGCGGTTGATATTAGAGAAGCAAGGCAGAATATTGGCAGACTTGTGCGGGAGATAGACAAATGTATTTCATTGCTGAATAATTGATATGGATGAGGAAAAACGATTACTGCCGTGTCGTGTGACGATACTGGACAGGACTTTGACATACAGGATTGAGCCGGAGAACGAGAGTCTGGTAAGAAATGCGGTCAAAGGCATATCGGACAAGCTGGCAGACCTGAAGCGGCGGCATAATTATCAGGACAACCAGTACCTTCTTACTGTGGCATTGGTCCAGTATGCTGTCGACAAGGCCCAGTTGAAGGCAGCTTTGGGAGCATTGTCAAAGGATATTCAGCAATTGGATGCCCAACTTGATGATTATATTGAAAATAATGTCATAAACAGCTTAAGCCGTTAGATCGCTCTTTGCGAAAATCAACATTTTTTAACAATACTGAGCGGACTCGATGGATGAAGGCAGGCCTGGGTGACCCGCAAGGGGATTCGGTTTTACCGGACGTTGGAAGTCTGATTCCGAAACGGAGCTCAAATCCTAATATTCAGGTTTTTCTGATAAACAGTGCTCTAACGGCTTTTTATTTATAGTCTTCGTGTTGTAGTTCTTTATGATTGAGAAAATTTAACTCAATATAATATACCAACACAATATGAACATTATAACAGTTATTATTTTATTGATTGCCGTGGCTGCCGTTGCTGTGGGACTGACTGTTCTTGTCTTCAGTACAGCAAGGAGAAAACAGGCGGATAAGATCATAAAGGAGGCCCGGCAGGAGGGAGAGAATATCAAGAAAGAGAAGATATTCCAGGCAAAAGAGAAGTTCCTTCAGCTTAAAGGGGAGCATGAACGTTACATCAGCGAAAAGAACTCACAGATTCAACAGTCGGAGAATAAGCTGAAACAGAAAGAGATGCAGCTTTCACAGCAGTATTCTGACCTGCAGCGCAAACAAAAGGAGACCGATAGTGTCAGGGGAAACCTGAAGGCTCAGATGGAGGTTGTCAGCCGGAAGTCTGAGGAGTATGACAGACTGCGGAAGGAGGCGGTGGAGAAACTCGAGAATCTGGCCGGCATGTCAGCAGCCGAGGCTAAGGAGACCCTTATGGAGACAATGAAGGAAGAGGCCAAGACTCAGGCGATGTCCTATATAAACGACGTGATGGATGAGGCAAGAATGAACGCTACCAAAGAAGCCAAGAGGATTGTCATCAACACGATACAGCGGATAGCACCCGAGACTGCCATTGAGAATGCGGTAACGGTATTCAATATCGAGAATGATGAGATGAAGGGCCGTATCATCGGGCGTGAAGGCCGTAACATCAGGGCGCTGGAGGCTGCTACAGGAGTCGAGATCGTAGTGGATGACACTCCGGAGGCCATACTGCTTTCGGCCTTTGATCCTGTAAGAAGAGAAGTGGCAAGACTGGCTTTGCATCAGTTGGTTACAGACGGTCGTATACATCCGGCCCGTATTGAGGAAGTTGTGGAGAAGGTCCGCAAGCAACTTGACGACGAGATTATGGAGACAGGAAAGAGGACCTGTATAGATCTCGGAATACACGGACTTCATGCCGAACTTGTCAAGATGGTGGGTAGGATGAAATATCGTTCTTCCTATGGGCAGAACCTTCTGCAGCACTCGAGGGAGGTGGCCAACATCTGTGCGACTATGGCTGCCGAGCTCGGGCTCAATCCTAAACTCGCCAAGCGCGCCGGTCTGCTCCATGATATAGGAAAGGTATCGGAAGAGGATTCGGAACTGCCTCATGCAATACTGGGTATGAGGTTGGCTGAGAAATACAAGGAGAAACCGGAGGTGTGCAATGCTATCGGTGCTCACCACGAGGAGGTCGAGATGCTCTCGCTCATTTCTCCCATAGTCCTTGTAGGCGATGCTATATCAGGTGCTCGTCCCGGAGCCCGCCGCGAGGTGATAGAGTCATATATCAAGCGTCTCAAGGACATGGAGGCCATTGCTCTGTCTTATCCTGGAGTTACCAAGACTTATGCCATACAGGCGGGACGTGAGCTCAGGGTTATCGTGGGCGCTGACAAGGTGAGCGATTCGGAGGCAGAGATGCTCTCCAACGATATCGCCCGCAAGATCCAGAACGAGATGGTATATCCGGGACAGGTCAAGATCACCGTTATCCGCGAGACCCGTTCAGTGGCATTTGCAAAATAACATGACGCATGATGTGCAGGCTGCTTATCTTGCTGTTTCCGGCATTTCTGTTCGTGTCGTGTGCCAGAGAGTGGCGTGGGGACGGGCCGCCGGAGTCACTTCAGGAATCAGTATGGGTAGGTACAAATATTGCACGTCACGAGGTGATCGAGATGTGTTTCGGCTGCTCTGGAGAAGTGTCGGTCAGCCGGCATGAGGATGGATCGTCTGTGGAGAGCGGAGACGTCAGGCTACTGTTCATGCATCAGGATTCGGCGGCAGTCATGGATACGGTCCTTTACAAAGGGGAATATACGTATTCCCGTGTCCCCTCGTCTGTCTCAGGAGACGTGTATCATGGTTCGGTCAGAATGACTTTGACTGAAGCCGTGACCGGAGAGTCAGCAAATGCTAAAATGTCGTTTTACAACATGAGGTTCTATCTTTATTTCAACGACAGCTACTATCCGTCGGATCCGGCCAGGAACCAGTAACTCAGCAGTGGACTGTAAGGATATCTTTCCAATCAGTAGTGTAACAGGGAGACAGGTGCTCCCTGTTCATTTTTATACCATCCAGAGACTGGGACGCTACACCGATAGTGTGTTGCCCCTCACGTCGGTTTATGCTGTCCATTACCTTCATGAGACGCGAGTGCCTTTCTCTGTTCACCGGATCGAAGATTGACATCTGGACTTTGTCCGCTGGTATTATATCGCCAAGCACCACTCCTGCCCGTTTGTATTGGAAACCGCTTCTGAACAGGTCGGAGACTGTATTCATGACCGCTGTATTTATCTCAAGAGTACTGTCGGTCGCAACTGGAAACTGGAAAAGCCGGCTCGCGAACTGTGTATTTCCTTCTTTCCGGAACCTGTTGGTAGTGATGAATACAGTTACGTTACTGCAGCACGAATCCTGTCTGCGCAGTTTTTCCACGGCCATTGAACTGAACATGGATATCTGTGCTGCGAGCTCGTCCTTGTCCGAAATCTCTTTGGCGAAAGTCCTGGAGACCATAATCTGCTTTTTCGTCTGTCGGGAGTCCTCGAAACCGATGCAAGGTATACCGTGAAGTTCCTTCCAAGTCCTTATGCCTCCGATACCCATTTCCATGCTGACCCATTTCTCATCCTTTATATAGAAATCATAGGCCGTGTGTAACCCGAAGTATTCCTTGAAACGTCCGGCAAACCGTCTTCCAATACCCCAGATATCCTCAATCGGAAATATCTTCAGTACTTTCTCCACGTCCTGCTGCTGTTTCATGAAGCATCCTCCGTGCATGGCAGGATAGAGTTTGCATAGTTTAGATGCTATTTTGGCAAGAGTTTTTGTGGATGAGACACCTACACTGACAGGTATGCCCGTACACCTGCGGCATTCTTTCGAGAGATTCCTGGCCCATTTGCCGAAATCGGTATCAAGCACAGTCCCGTTCAAGTCAATGAAAGATTCGTCAATCGAGTAGACTTCTATGGAAGGCGAGTATAGTGACAGGATTGTCTGCACCCTCCTTGACATATCTCCATATAATGCGAAATTAGAGGAGAAGACCGTGACCGTCCCTGATTCTACCAAATGTCTGAACTCGAAAAGCGGCTGTCCCATTCTTATGCCCAGTTTTTTTGCCTCGTTTGACCGGGCTATGGCACAGCCGTCGTTGTTGGAAAGGACAACTACAGGACTTTTTTCCAGATCCGGTCTGAAGACCCTCTCGCAGCTCACAAAGAAATTGTTGCAGTCGGCCAAAGCATACATAACATGCGCGGAATCAGACTTTTTTGATGACGTAACGTACTATTCCCCAGATTGCAAGTTCGTCTCCATCTTTTATGGTTATGGGCCTGTACCTTGGATTGGATGGAACGAGTGTGATGACATTTCCTTGGATTCTCAGACGCTTTACCGTGAATTCTCCGTTGATGAAGCATATGGCTATGGCTCCGTCTCTCGGCTCTTCGGACTTGTCTATGACCAGTATATCCCCGTCACGTATGCCATCGCCCTCCATGCTGTCTCCGCTAACACGCGCGAAGAATGTGGATGCAGGGTTCTTGACCACCAGTTTGTTGATATCAAGGGACGTGCCTGGGATATCCTCGGCAGGAGACGGGAATCCGGCGTGTACTGACTCGTACAGCCTGGGAGGCTGCTGCTTTTCGTCGGACTCCGAACTGCCGGAGCGGGATATGGTATCCTCTTTATCCATTTGGAAACCTTCCTATTGCAACTTGGCGAGGAACTTGTCGACCTTGATGATGAAACGTTCGTGTGTGCCGTTGGCTATCTCGCCCTTGGAGTCGCTGGCAGTCACGTCGAAGACCAGACGGCGGCCGTCAATCTCCTTGAGTGTGGCTTTGGCTGTGATGGTCTCTCCTATCGGGGAAGCCTTGATGTGTGCGATGTCAATCTTTGTACCTACTGTCGAGAAACCCTCTTCGAGCAGGTCATTTACCGCGTAGCAGGCGGCCATCTCCATGTAGGCCACTACAGCCGGTGTGGCAAATACGTCCAATGCGCCTGAGCCCATGAGCGAGGCACAGTTCTCCTTGCATACTTTCGTTGTCGATGTGCCGGATATACCGACCTTGATATCATTTGTTGCCATTTAGTTTGTTATTTGTTAATCTGATAAAAATCCAGCAGTCGAAAAGACCAGGCCCTCCCACCGCTCCGCGACGGGCTCCTCCCTCTAGAGCCGAGGGCGGCTAGTCTTTTCTCGTTGCTGGATTTTTATCAACGAACGTTAATGTGCCGCAAATTTATAAAAAAACACAGAATCTCCGCACCAACATCCGTGTCCGGCATCCACCCTGACACCGTGTCAACTCCACTGACTTCTGCATCCAATACCACAAGGGTGTGGAAATTTATAAAAACGTAAAATTATAGAAACAGGTAAATCTTGCGCTGAATCTTTAGGTTCTGTTTTCGGTTATTGGCAATAGGTAATTTTGTGGCAAAATCAGATACTATGGGAATATTGGAAAATAAGTCGGTTAAAGACAAAATCGTGCGCCTGAGAGGGCAGGATGTCATCCTGGACTTTGCGGTGGCGGAGATTTACGGAGTAGAGACAAAGGAGATCAATCAGGCGGTCAGAAACAATCCGAAGTCGATGAAAAGCAGGAGGTGGTCAAAAATTTTGACCGCCTTGATAAACTCAAGTATTCATCTGTGCTGCCAAAAGCGTTTACGGAAAAGGGCCTGTATATGCTGGCGACTATCTCGATTATCGAGGCGTTCGCCAAGCTGCGGGAGCTGTCGCGGACAATAGGTGAGCTGTCGGCCTGTCCGGACAAGTACGGGCAGAAGTCCCTTATGCAGAGAAGCGGGGACATCATGGCTGACCTCTTCGGTGAGGATCTGCAGACGAACGGGACGGAGACAGAGATTGAGCTGAATTTTGCTGTGATGAAGCTGAGGCATAAAGTGAAGAGGGGCGGAAAATAAAAGGAGATGTGCCAAAATTTGCATTTCGACACATCTCCCTTACAGTTTGTTTTAGCGGATTAGCGGACCTTGACTACAGCGTCCATGCCGACCTTGATGGCCTGCTCGTTCATCGGGATGAGGTTGTGGTGACGGGGAGGGAGGGACTTCTTGAGTCCGGCTGTCACGTTCTCCATCTTCACGATGGGTTTAACCTTCAGGAAGGCTCCGAGGACGATCATGTTGTAGGCCTTGGCATTACCCAGCTTGGCAGCCTCGTCAGCGGCATCTATCTTGTATATGGAGATGTCGGTGCGGGTAGGGTGATGGGTGATGCCGTTGGGGTCATAGACGAGCAGTCCGCCGGGCTTTACGCGGGACTCGAACTTGTCGAGAGACTGCTGGTTGAGGATGATGGCGGTATCGAACTTGCTCAGGATGGGGGAGCTGATCTTCTTGTCGCTGAGGATAACGCTTACGTTACATGTACCACCGCGCATTTCAGGTCCGTATGAGGGCATCCATGCCACTTCCTGGTCCTGCATGATACCGGAGTAGGCCAGAATCTTGCCCATGGAGAGGACACCCTGTCCTCCGAATCCTGCTATGATGATTTCTTCTTTCATATTTTATGTATTTAAATTAGTTTTAATCTGATTCTTTTTTTTGTTTTCTTTTGTGTAACAATACTGGTAGCACAACACAACAAACAGCTACAAAAAAAGCGAACAAAACATATTTATAGTGTTGAGAGTTAGGATAAACATACGGGACAAAAGTTAGAAAAATACCATAAATCACGAAAAATCTATTAATAATACTTTTCATACTTTATAAATCCTTTTAATATTTGTTTAGTCTAACAGTCCAGATGCGGCACCAATTGATGCCGCAGTATATCCTATGCTAGCTGAAAAAGGACCTGCCCAAAGAGCTGTAAAAAATCCATAGAGGTCGTTTTTTGATACTTTAAAAACAAAGCCTCCATTTTGAGCATCTCTTTTAGCAATATCACTCCATATCATTCTGTCTCCTGGAGAATGTTTGACAGGATCTGAAGAAATGGCTTCAGGGATATTCAAAATTTTATAAATTGTTTTTTTGTCCTCTGTTCTGTATATCTTATGCACCCATTTATATAGTCCATTATTTTCTATCCAATAATCATATGAGTCAAGGAAAATAAGGAATGCCAATTGGGTATGGAAGCGATATTCAATACTAAGATTGTTATTGTCAAATAAGTAATAATCTATCTTAGACTGTATGGCTGAATAAGATGATAAATCTGAACAAATTATAGGAAAATAGTAATCTATGTAGGCTTTTAACTTATTTATATCTACCTTTTTCTCAAATGAGGGGAACCTGGAAAAATTGAAAGAATCTAATACTGATGATATGTAAGTTTTTGTAATATCTCCAGGATCTTCAGTATGGGAAAAATTTGAATATTTCTTATCAATAGAAGCATTGTTAAGGAAAAAATCTAATGCTTCAGAATGTTCAGATGCATAATTCCATGGGTTAGGATTAACAGAAATATCATTTGTGACTATTCTGTTAATCTTGTCAGTATCAAGTATCTTGTCTTGCTTATTGCAAGAACAAACAAGACAAGATACTATTAGAATACAAATATAT
>OJNZ01000069.1_pt1 | contig 86526 bp, 93 predicted proteins | sample 1598001 | NCBI WGS metagenome assembly OJNZ01 (sample SAMN01915225, study PRJEB22387) | human gut metagenome | isolation source: stool | host: Homo sapiens | place: USA | reverse complement strand
CCCGCGACCTCAACCTTGGCAAGGTTGCGCTCTACCAACTGAGCTATTTCCGCATGCTTCCCGCCGCCGGGCGCCTCCCGAGAGGCCTGTTACCCGTGTTTTGGGATTGCAAATATAAGCGCTTTTTTCGATTCCGCAAAATTTTCCCGCAAAAAAGCACGTTTTTTTCATCCCAACAGCCGTACCTCCCCATAAAAAAAGGTCCGGAACCGAACCGTTCCGGACCTTTGCGGGGTTGACCCTTTCGATTGGTCGAATTAACGGACCTTGAAGCCCTCGTCCGCACGCATCGGAATCGGCAGCGAAGCGTAGTAGCCGCTTTCGAGCTTGTCGCGCACCGACTTGAAGGCCTCGAGCGTGAAGTTCACGTCGTCGAGCGTATGGGCTGCCGTGGGAATCACGCGCAGGATGATTTCGCCCTTCGGGATAACCGGGTAGACGACAATCGAGCAGAAGACGCCGTGGTTCTCGCGCAGGTCGACAATCAGGTTCGTCGCCTCGGGAATGCCGCCCTTCATGAAGACGGGGGTCACGGGCGAGTTCGTAACGCCGATGTTGAACCCATTCTCGCGCAGACCGTTCTGCAGCGCGCGGACAATCACCCACAGCTTCTCCTGATACTCGGGGTGGTTGCGAATCAGCTCCAGACGCTTCAGCGCGCCGATGACCATCGGCATGGGGAGCGACTTGGCGTAGAGCTGCGAACGCATGTTGTAGCGCAGCAGGTTGATGAGCCAGCGGGGACCGCTCACGAAGGCGCCGATGCCGGCCATCGACTTGGCGAAGGTGTTGAAGAGCACGTCGACACCGTCGACCACACCGAAGTGCGAAGCCGTACCGCGGCCGCCCTTGCCCATCGTACCGAAGCCGTGGGCGTCGTCGACCAGCAGACGGAACTGGAAGTCCTTCTTCATGGCGACAATCTCGTCGAGCTTGCCCAGGTCGCCCTTCATGCCGAAGACGCCCTCGGTGATGACCAGCACGCCGCCGTTCTGCTCCTCGGCCAGCTCGGTGGCATGCTTGAGCTGCAGGCGGAGCGACTCCATGTCGTTGTGGCCGTAGACGAAGCGCTTGCCCTTGTGCAGGCGCAGGCCGTCGATGATGCAGGCGTGGGCCTCGGCATCGTAGACCACCACGTCACGCGGCGTGAGCAGGCAGTCGATAATCGAGAGCATGCCCTGGTAGCCGAAGTTGAGCAGAAAGGCATCCTCCTTGCCGACGAACTCGGCCAGCTCGCGCTCGAGCTGCTCGTGGTACTTCGTCTGACCGCTCATCATGCGGGCGCCCATCGGAGCCGCCATGCCGAACTGGGCAGCGCCCTCGGCATCGGCCTTGCGCACCTCGGGGTGGTTGGCCAGACCGAGGTAGTTGTTCAGGCTCCAGTTGAGCATCTCCTTGCCGCGGAAACGCATGTGAGGACCGATTTCGCCCTCGAGTTTGGGGAATGCGAAATAACCGTGGGCATAGGCCATGTACTGGCCAATCGGGCCGCCGGCATTCTTCTCAAGACGGGAAAAAATATCAACCATTTCTATCCTAATTTTGATGTTCAGTTCGGTTCGGGGGGCGTACCTGAGTACGCAAAATCGCATTTGACGGCCAAAGTTAGCCATTTTTCGACCCTTGCGCGTACGCTTAAATACTTATTTTTCGGGAAAAGGGGCGCCCCGCGTCCGCTTACGACCGTCTGCTATGACCGTCTGCTCCGACGGTCGATGCTGTCGACGATGACCGCCACGGCGCCGTCGCCCGTGACGTTGGTCGCCGTACCGAAGCTGTCCATGGCGATGTAGGTGGCAATCATCAGCCCGACGAGCGTCTCGTCGAAGCCCAGCATCGACTCCAGCAGGCCGACGGCCGCCATGATGGCGCCGCCCGGAACGCCCGGGGCCGCCACCATCGTCACCGCCAGCAGCAGGATGAAGCCGACGAAGGTCGCCGTGGGGAGCTGCAGCCCGGCGAGCATCGAGACGGCCAGCGCACAGGCGACAATCTTCATCATCGACCCCGAGAGGTGGATGGTTGCGCAGAGGGGGATGACGAACGAGGCCAGCTCGGGGCGCACGCCGAGGCGGAGCGTCCGCTCGAGCGTCACGGGAATGGTTGCCGCCGAGGACTGCGTGCCGAGGGCCGTGACATAGGCCGGCAGCATCGTGCGGAGCATCACGAAGGGGTTGCGCCGGGCAACGGCCCCCGCCGTGAGGAACTGGAAGGCGAGCAGCAGGAGCGTCAGCACGAAAATCACGACGATGAGCTTGACGAAGACCTCCAGCACGGAGGCCACCTGTCCCGACTGCGTCATCATGAGGAAGATGCCGAAAATATAGAGGGGCAGCAGCGGGATGAGCACCCCGGAGATGGTCCGCTCGATGATGCTCCGGAACTCGCCCATCACCTCCTTCAGCCGCACGCTCTGCGCATAGGCCATCCCCAGTCCGAGGACGAAGGCGAGCAGCAGCGCCGACATCACCCCCATGACCGGCGGCATGGGAACGGTGAAGTAGGGGGCAAAGCTGACCGCCTCGGCCGCCGTGCCGGCCGCTGCGCCGCGCAGCATCAGGGGGAAGAGCAGCCGCCCGGCGGCGTAGGTGCCGAATCCCGAGATGAGCGTGAAGCCGTAGGCCAGTGCCGCCGTGAGGAGCAGCAGCCGCCCGGCGTTGCGTCCCAGGTCGGCGATGCCGGGGGCGACGAGCCCCAGAATGAGCAGCGGGATGATGAATTCGAGGAACTGCCCGAAGAGGGCGTTGAAGGTGGCCGCAACGCGCGTCAGCCACTCGGGGAAGAAGAGGCCGCAGAGGATGCCCGCGGCGATGGCCGCCAGTACGCGCGGCAGAAGACCGAATTTGAACTTCATGTCGGAAGGGAACTTTTCGTAAAGATAGGAAAAAAGATAGGAAATAAATCCGCTCGACCCTCCGTCGGGCGCCTTTTCCGCCCGTTTCGGCGCCGTTTTCACCTTTTTTGTCCGTCGGGCGGGGCGCCCCGATGGAAAAACCGCCGGGAAAGGCTGCGCAAAAACGAGTTGCCGGGAAAGACCGAGCAAGGACGCATCGATGAAAAAGACCGGAGCTGGAAAGGGCCGCCGGAAAAGACCGCACCAGAAAGGGCCGGACGGGAAGACCGTACTGGAAAGGGCCTGCCGGAAAAGGCTGCGCGGAACGCACCGCCGGAAAAGAGAACGGGCTGGAGGCGCATGTGCGCTTCCGGCCCGTTGCGGAGGGCGGCTGCATCGGGGGGGGGCTACCGCGCGTCGGCTGGGAGCACCTCCTCGAGGCAGGCCACGGCGTTGAGCGTCCGCGGATAGCCGATGTAGGGCAGCAACTGCATGACGGCACCCAGCAGCACCCTGCGGTCGTTGCCCGCCGCGACATTGCCCCGGATGTGGCCCTTGACCTGCGACTCGCAGCCGCCCAGCGAGACGAGCATCGCGAAGGTCAGCAGCTCGCGCTGCCGCGCATCGAGCCCCCTGCGGGTCTGGTAGTCGCCGAAGCAGTTGGCCGAGAGGGCGCGCTGCAGGGGGAGCAGGTCGGCGGGCGAGGTTTCATACATGCGGTCGATGGCCTCGCCGAAGAGCGACTTCTGGAGGGCGAGCCCCTTTTCGAGCCGCTCGTCACGGGTGACGGTCGCACGGCCCTTGAGCGGGAGCGCGACGCCCCGCCGGGCCAGCAGCCGGTTCTTGAGGCCGAGCAGCCCCTCGACCCGTGCGAAGCCGACGTAGGGGGTGGCGTGGTAGAGCACCTCCTCGACCATCTCGGGTGAAAGACCCGCATCGAGCGCCGCCCCGACCGTCTGCCGGTAGAGGGGTTCACTCCCCAGCGCAATGGCCGACGCCATCGTCACGAGGATACGCTCCTCGGGGCTCAGCCCGCCGACGCGCCGCACCTCGTCGAAGGCGAAGTTGCCGACCGCGGCGGCCAGCTCGGGGTCCGTGAGGGCGAGCTGCGCCGTCTCGTCCGACTGCCAGGCGGCCAGGTTGCGGGCCGCCTCGTCGGTCAGCGGCAACCTCTCCTGCGACTGCCGCACGGGCGAAGGCTGCGCCCCGGCCACGGCGGCGGCATAGGACTCGTCGTCGACCGGCTCGAGCCACGTGTTGCGGTTGGTGGCGGGGTTGCACTCGACGGCCAGGTGCGAGAACCAGCTGTCGGGGGCGGCGCCGTGCCAGTGCTCGACGTCGGGGGCAATCTCCACCACGTCGCCCGGCAGCAGCTCGCGGGCCGCGCTGCCGCGCTCCTGGTAGTAGCCGCGGCCGGCGGTCACAATCAGAATCTGGCCTCCGGTATGGCTGTGCCAGTTATTGCGGCAGCCGGGCTCGAAGGTGACGTTGTAGAGCGGGACGTTGAGCGCCTTGTTGGCGGTCAGGGGCGCCAGGTAGGAGCGCCCGGTGAAATACTGTGCATTGACGGGCGGATTCTCCGCACCCTGCGGGAAAATCTGCCGGAAAGAGGTCTGTTTATCCATGGTTGTCGGTGTTGTGTTTTGCCGGGCATTTTGCTGGGCATGGAGTGCGGGCGCGAGCAGAAGCGTCGCCGCAGCCGCCAGCAGGGCGGTTCGCATACGGAGTCTTGCATTCATGGCTGTTCGTTTTTTTCGTGCGTTGGTCGGACGGTGGAGGAAAGCCCCGCCGTGAGGAGGCCGGCAGCGGACCGGCAGCGAATACCGGTCGGGCGATGCGGTGTGTGATGTGTGCAGAAGTTGCGCGTCGGCCTCCCGCACCGGCGGTGCTCCTTTCCGTCCGATGCAAAGGTAGCGCATCGCGCCGCAGCTCCGCCCAACCCTATTCCGGGAAAACCTACCCCGATTCCGGTTTCTGCCTGCGCCGCCCGCTCCGCGCGGGGCAGCGGGGGCCTTCCGCCCGGCGCTTTGTCCGGCCGGGACAGCATCCGGCCCATACCGGGGCATGGAATCCGCACCGACGGCGCGGGCATCTATCCCGATTCCGGATTGCGCTACCCCGATTCCGGTTTTGCGGCCGCCGGCGCTCCGTTCCCGCAAAAAAGAGCTATCTTTGTCCTGAAACCAATTCCACGGCATCCATGGCAGAGAGAGAAAGGGAGCAAATCCTCCACATCGAATCGGTCGGCGAGTACAACGCCCAGCTCGGCATCGAGACACTCCACCCGCTGGTGAGCGTCATTGACATGTCGGAGGTCTCACCCATCCGCCACCAGCGGCAGACCTTCGGCTTCTACGCCATCTTTCTCAAGGAGGTGAAGTGCGGCGAACTGCTCTACGGCCGCCACCACTACGACTATCAGGAGGGGACGCTCGTCTGTCTGGCACCGGGACAGGTCATCGGCGTGGAGGACAACGGCGAAAAGTTCCAGCCCAAGGGGTGGGCGCTGGTCTTCCACCCCGACCTCATCCGCGGCACGTCGCTGGCCCGCAACATGAAGGAGTACTCCTTCTTCTCGTACGAGGTGAACGAGGCGCTGCACCTTTCGGAACGCGAACGCGAGCTGGTCATCGACTCGCTGCGGAAAATCCGCAACGAGCTCGAGCACGCCATCGACCGCCACAGCCGGCGGCTGATAGCCATCAACATCGAGATGCTGCTGGACTACTGCCTGCGCTTCTACGAGCGGCAGTTCATCACGCGCCAGCATGTGAATCACGACGTGCTGAGCCGCTTCGAGCGGCTGCTCGACGACTACTTCACCGGCGACCGCGCCCGCCGCGAGGGGCTCCCCACGGTGAAGTACTTCGCCGGAGAGCTCTGCCTCTCGCCCAACTACTTCGGCGACCTGGTCAAGCGCGAGACGGGCAAGACGGCCCAGGAGTACATCCAGCTCAAGCTGGTCGAGGCGGCCAAGGAGCTGATGCTCGCCCCGGGGCGCAGCATCGGCGAGGTGGCCTATGCGCTGGGATTCCAATATCCGCAGCACTTCACGCGCCTCTTCAAGAAGGTTACCGGCCAGACCCCCAACGAGTACCGCTCGCAGCAGAGCTGAGAAGCACGGCGCAACGGGCGGGCACCGCAGCACCCCCACGTCGCTTCACCGCAACGCAACGCGTTCCACGCGACGCTGCACCGCATCCGAGGCACAGCACCGCGGCGCAAACATTCGCCTTCCGCCCCGGGGCGTCCGGACACCGGCAGCGCCTGCTCCGTACAGCTCGTGCCGCCTCCTACGGCCGGACGACGCGCTACCGGCTCTTCGATTTCGACTTCGGCTTTCCCGCCGGACGGCTTTCGGCCGCCGGGCGGGATTTTTTACGCACCGACCATCCGAAACGGCCCAGGCTGCGCCCCAGGGCGAAGTATTCGCCGTGCGAGTAGGCAATCAGCCCGGCCCGCTCCAGGTCGAAGCGCCCCGTTGCGGGGTCGATGTAGGCGGGGTCGACCTGCACGCCGACCACCTCGGCCAGAAAGAGGTCGTGCGAACCGAGCGGCAGCCGCTGACGCACGCGGCACTCGATGTTGACGGGCGACTCGGCCACCAGGGGCGCCTCGACCCGGTCGGAGGGGAGCGGCGTGAGCCCCGCCTCGCGGAACTTGTCGCAGTCACGACCCGAGCGGACGCCGCACCAGTCGGTGGCGCGGGCCAGCGCCTGCGTGGTGAGGTTGATGACGAAGGCCCCCGTGCGGCGGATAATCTCGTAGGAGTGGCGCTCGGGGCGGAGCGAGATGGAGCACATCGGCGGATTGGTGCAGACGGTGCCCGTCCAGGCGACGGTCAGCAGGTTGTACTCCTCGGGGGTGGCGCCGCAGCTCACCAGCACGGCCGGCAGCGGGTAAATCAGCGTGCCGGGCTTCCAGCGCTCACGGGCCGCCGCTGCCGGAGCGGTCAAAGCCGGAGCCGGGGCGGTCAAAGCCGGAACCGGAGCGGTCGAAGCCGGAACCGGAGCGGTCGAAGGCTCAGAGGGTGACGGAGCAGCGGAGCGGTCCTCACCGTCGGAGGAGCGGCGGGCGGAGGCGGTCGAAGGGCGTCCGGCAGAGGAGGGCCGGCGTGCGGGACGGGCCGGGGTTGCATTCCGGCGGGCGGAGGTTTTGCGTTTTTCCATCAGAGGCGGAGATTTCAGAGGTTGGTCAACGGCCGGTCTGTGCCTCCGGTCGGGCGTCGGATGCGGCAGCCGGAGCCGCGGCGCCGTCGTCGGAGAAGGCAGCCGCAGAGGAGCCGCCGTCGAAGGCCCTCTCTTCCTCAGCGTCGGCAGCGGCGAAGAACTTGCTGAAGAAGAGCATCTGGTAGTCGATGGCGTTGGCCCAGTAGGAGAGCTCGTGCCCCCCCGGGCGGACGCAGAAGTCGTGGGGGATGCCCCGCCGGCGCAGCTCGCGGTGGAAGGCGCGGTTGACCTCGAAGATGAAGTCGTCGTAGCCGCAGTCGATGATGAGCGCCGGCGTGCGGGCCGGGTCGAGTTGCGCGATGAGGTTGATGGGGGTCATCCGCTCCCAGTTTTCGGGCGACTCGGACTGCCGTCCCAGCAGCCGGTCGAGCTCCCACCGTCCGGGGAAGGGGCGGATGTCGAGCCCGCCGCTCATGCTCCCCGCCGCACCGAAGAGGTCGGGGTGGAGCAGCCCCAGCCGCATGGCCCCGAAGCCCCCCATGCTCAGTCCGGCTACGGCCCGGTGGCGGGCGTCGCGCGCCACGGGAAGGTGGGCGTCGGCATAGGGTATCAGCTCCCCGACCAGAAAGCTCTCGTAGCGGCTGGTCGTGTCGACGGGGCTGTCCATGTACCAGCTCTGCCCGCCGTCGGGGCAGAGCAGGGCGATTCCCGTGCGGTCGACCAGCGCGGGGAGCCCGGTTTTGATTTTCAACCACGAGAAGGCGTCACCGCCGTAGCCGTGCAGCAGCAGAAGCAGCGGCGCGGGGTGGTGCTCCGAAGCACCGTCGGGCAGCACGGCCACCACCGTCACCGGGCGGTTCAGCACCCGGCTGTCGAGCGAAAGGGTATCGATGCGGGCCGCCGCGGCGCGGGAGCCGCAGAGCAGGGCGAGCAAAAGTGCAAACAGAACTCTTCGTTTCATCATGTCAAGCTGTTTTTTTCGATACGCAAAAATAGGAAAAAACGCTATCTTTGCTTCATGCTCCCCGATTTCATTCAATATCTGGCCGCCGAACGGCGCTACTCGCCGCTCACCGTGCGCAACTACAGCCACGACATCGAGCAGTTCTACGCCTGGCTCGGCACCGACGACGAACACTTCGACCCCCGCGGGGTGACCGCCGAACGGGCCCGCGAGTGGATTCTCCACCTCTCGGAGCAGGGGCGGCTCGGGGCGGCCTCCATCAACCGCGAGGTCTCGTCGATGCGCTCCTACTTCAAGTGGATGCTGCGCCGCGGCATCGTCGAGCAGAATGTCTTCCAGCGCATCCACGCGCTCAAGACCTCGCGGCGGCTGCCGGCCTTCGTCCCCGAGAGCCGCATGACGGGCATCGTCGGCGAGTGCGAGTTCGACAGCGAGCGGTTCACCACCGAGCGCAACTCGCTCATCGTGCTGCTGCTCTACGCCTGCGGGCTGCGGCTGGCCGAGCTGGTGGGCATCGACCGCACGGACTTCTCGGAGGACTACACCTCGCTGCGCGTGCGCGGCAAGGGGGACAAGGAGCGCATCGTTCCGGTCATGGAGTTCCTCCGCGAGAAGATTTTGCACTACCTGGAGCTAATCGAGCGGCAAAATATTTGCAATTCTTCGGAAAAAGCGTTAATTTTAACTCAGAAAGGAAAACGCATCTCGCGCAGCGTCGTCTACCGGGTGGTCCGCGAAGAGCTGGCACGGGGCGGGGTTCAGGGCAAGCGAAGCCCCCACGTGCTGCGGCACACCTTCGCCACCCATCTGCTCAACGGCGGAGCGGACATGCGTGAAATCCAGGAGCTCCTCGGCCACGCCTCGCTGCAGGCCACACAGGTCTACACCCACAACAGCATCGCACGGCTGCGGGAGGTCTACAACAAGGCCCACCCCCGCGAAAAGGGTGGGAAGTGATAACACCTCTTAAATCTTTGTGCTATGAACGTACAGATTCAATCCGTGAAGTTCGACGCAGACAAGAAGCTGCTCGAATTCGTTGAGAACAAAATGGCCAAGCTCGACCGTTTTGCCGACCGCTCGACAGGCGCAGAAGTAGTCATGAAACTCGATAAGGACCACGACAGGGGTAACAAGGTAGCCACCATCACGCTCCACATGCCGGGCGAGGACCTGGTGGCCGACCACCGCTCGAAGAGCTTCGAAGAGTCGGTCGACGAAGCCATCGACGCGCTGAAGCGCCAGCTGGAGAAGTTCAAGGGCAAGTTCGACAAATAGAACGGCGCACGACATACCCCCATGCAGCAACGGCGGCCTTCGGACCGCCGTTTTTTGTGCCCGCCGGAAGGGGCGCACCGCGCAACCCGCAGCCGGACGGTAGGCGGCGCGTTTCACCCGCTTCGGCCCGGCCGGTTCTCTTCTATCCGACCCCTTGTCGCTCGCCCGACCGTCCCCCCCGCCTCCTTCGGGCCGCAGCTTCGCTCCGCCGCCCGCCCCACTTTTGCCGCAGCACGGAGCGCTACACGGTCCCCCGCTGCCAACGGCCGCTGCGCAGGTAGAGCACCGAGAGCAGCAGCGTGACCAGATAGTAGAGGTGGTCGGTGGTCCAGCAGAGCGCCACGTCGGCGCGCAGCACGAGCGTGAGCCAGAGCGTATAGGCCATATAGAAGAGGATGGCCGCCAGGACGATGCCCAGCGTCACGCGCGTGTGGCCCGTTCCCGAGACGGCGAACTGCCCGATGAAGGCCGGCACGCAGAGCACGTAGGTCGAGAGCATCACCCAGAGCGAGGGGACGCCGTAGGCGACCAGCCGCGCATCGTCCGAGTAGAAGCCCAGCACCCGTTCGGGGAAGAGGGCGATGAGGAGCGCCAGCGGCACGACGAACGAGAAGCAGAGGCGCGTCATGCGGCGGCAGAGCGGGCGCACCTCCTCCGCATGACCCGCGCCGATGAGGTTGCTCACCAACGAGCTGGCCGTCGAGGCGAAGGCGTTGACGAAGAGGAAGACCACCGAGCCGATGCTGCGGACCATGTTCGTCACGGCCAGCTGGTCGGTCCCCAGCCGCTCGATGCAGACGAAGAAGAGGAACCAGCTGAGGAAGGCCATCCCCTCCTGGAGCATCACCCAGACCGAGATGCTCAGGATGTGGCCCAGCAGGCGGAGGTCCACACCGCCGAAGCGGAAGAGGCGGTAGCGGCGCCAGTCGAAGCGCAGCCGCGTGTAGAGGAGGAAGAAGAGGACCGAGACCGCCTCGGCGGCCACCGAGGCGATGGCGGCACCGGCGATGCCCAGCTCGGGGAGGCCGCAGCGGCCGAAAATCAGCAGGTAGTTGAGCACGACGTTCGTCAGCACCATCACCACCGAGTTGGCCGTAAGAATCCGCGTGCGGGTCGTCCCCACGTAGAGGGCGCGGAACATCGCCGCGGCGAAGGAGAAGAAGAAGCCCCAGACGCGCCAGTCGAGGTAGTCGACGGCGGCGCGGCGTACCGCCTGCTGCTCGACGAGCAGCGAGAAGAGCCCCTCGGCGCAGAGGCGCGAGAGGGCGAAGAGCAGGGCGGCGAGCAGCAGCAGGAAGAGCGACCCCTGCATGAAGACGGGGCCGATTTCGTGCAGCCGCCCCTCGCCGTTGCGGCGGGCGATGAGCACCTGCGCCCCGACGCTGAAGCCGAAGCCCAGCATGAAGACCACCAGATAGAAGACACCGGCCAGCGCCGAGGCGGCCAGCTCGGTGCGCCCGTCGCCGTAGTGGCCCAGGTAGATGGTGTCGGTCAGCCCCACGAGCTGCTCCATGAGGAGGCTTACCAGCACCGGAAGGGTGATTTTCAGTATGTTGCGGTTCGTGTAGCGCTGCATGGGTACAGGGGTTTCGGGGTGGGGTGCGGAGACAAAAAAAGCGACCGGAAGTTCGGTCGCCTTATTGGTAGTGGATAGGGGATTCGAACCCCTATGTCATGCGTGAGAGGCATGTATCCTAACCCTTAGATGAATCCACCGTTGAATTGTGGTGCAAAGATAGCGACTAAAATCGAATCTGCAAATTTTTCGGTAAAAAAAGTGCATTTTTCTGCAAAAACCGCCCGCCAGGGGGCTTTCGGGGCGCCGAAGCACGCCACAGACTCCCCCGCTGCCTCCACCGGGCGCCGGGACACGCCTCCTTCCACTGCCCCATCGCCCCTGTGACGGCCCCCGTCACCCTCCCGCCGGGGCGGCGATTCCGCGGCCGGCGCTTGCATTATCGACCGAGTTGTCTTATCTTTGATTTCAGGAAGCCGCAAAACAGCGCTTCCCGAGAAAACACCTTTCCACGATGAAACGAACCGGCATCCTCCCCCTGCTGCTCCTGGCGCTCATGCTGGGGGCCTGCACCCCGAAGAAGAGCGAACCCCGCTTCGAGACGCTGGCGCTCGACACGCTCGTGCACGCGGGCGCCACGCAATACGACATCCAGTACCGCTTCCTCTCGCTGGAGAAGGCCGACCGCTCGCCGGCGCTGCAGGCCATCGAGGAGGCCGACATCGCCTACTTCTTCGAGCTGGAGGGCTTCACCGGCACGGCCCGCGAGGCGATGCGCACGGCCGTTGCGCAGCTCGCCGACGGCTCGATGCTTCCGGGCGACGAGGCGGCCCGCTACAGCTACTCGGTCGAGGCGACCGCCGCACGGGTCGACACGCTGCTCGTCTACACCATCACCCGCTCGGGCTATCTGGGCGGCCCCCACGACCTCTACGACACCACGACGCACACCTATTCGCTCGAAGGGGGCTACGAACTGACGCTGGGCGACCTCTTCACCCCACAGCAGCAGGAGCGCCTCGCCGGCCTCATCCGCTCCCGGCTGCGGGCGCAGTACCACGTCTCCGACGACGAGGGGCTCGCCGCGCTGGGCTTCTTCCCCGACTACATCCTCCCGTGCGAGAACTTCCAGCCCACCGACGAGGGCATCCTCTTCCGCTACGCCCCCTACGAAATCGGCGACAATGCGCTGGGCGACATCGAGGTGCTGGTCAGCCGCGCCGAGCTCGAACAGCTCTGACCCGACGGGCTCCGACAAGCAGCCGCCGAGGCCCAGCGCCCGAACTCCGGCGTCTGCTGAAGTCCGGCACCCGGCACCCGGCCATAGGCAACCGACAGCCCCCACCAGCCGCCGGTTCCCAAAGCCCGACGCCCTGTGACCGACAGCCCCCACCAGCCGCCGGCCCCCAAAGTCTTGTGACCGGCAGACGGCACCAGCCGCCCGTCGCAAAATCCCCGCCGCCCGCCTCCTTCGGCGGCAATCCGCTGCAAACCAAACCATACGCGCACTTCGCAGCCCGCAGCGGCATCCCCGCCGCACAACTCCAGACAACAAAAAAACGGTCCGGACTCTCACGAAGAGAGCTCGAACCGTTTTTTTCGACAGGGCACCACCCCCATCGAAAACGAGGTTCAATCGGAGGTATTCGACCCCGGAACGAGCACCGCCCCGTCGGTCTTAGCAGCAGTCGGACCGCTGCAACCTGCCGATTTCCTCAACCAACCTAAAACTACTAACCTAAATGAACCTTAAAACTTCACTGCAAAGGTAAGGGGCTGTTTTGAATTATGCAAATATTTTAGTAATATCTTAAATATATTTAACAATTTGATAACATAAACAGCCTTCTACTGATTTCCACGGCCGCTTGAAACCGTTGGAAAGCAGGATGATGCGTCTCCGACAAACGGTTCCGTCCGAGGCAAAGGCCATTCGGTCCGACCGAGTGAAGCGGCGGCAAAACCTACGCCTGCGGGCAAAAAAAATCGGAGCCACCGGGAAGAGGGTCCCGACAGAACCGAAGCGCAAAACAAGGCACAAAAAAAGGAAACCCGGAATCGGGCTGAGCCCGAACTCCACAGTTTCCTCACCAACCTAAAACTACTAACCTAAAATGAACCTTAAAACTTCGTTGCAAAGATAAGGCTGTTCGGTGAATTATGCAAATATTTTAGGAATATTCTAAATAAATTTAACAATTCCGTAACATTGCCCCCCCCCGCGACACGGGGAATGCCTCTCCGAACGGTTCTACAGGGCAAGCACCTTGCGGTAGGTCGAGAGCAGCTCCGAGGCGATGACCTCGGGCTCGAAGCGGGCGACCCAGGCGCGTCCATCGGCAACCATCCGCCGGCGCAGCGCCTCGTCGCCGAGCACCTCCTCAATCCGCCGGGCCAGTTCCTGCGGGTCGTCGGGGTCGACGTAGAGGGCGCCGGGGCCTCCGGCCTCCTCGAGGCACGAACCCGTAGCGCCGATGGAGGGGACGCCGCAGTTGGCCGCTTCAATCATCGGGATGCCGAACCCCTCGTAGCGCGACGGATAGACGAAGAGGTCGGCACCTTGGTAGAGCGCCGGCAGGTCGTCAAACGAAACGCCCTCGAGCACATGCAGATAGGGTGTCAGTCCATGCGCCGCGGCGAACTCCTCGACCTGCTGCGTATAGGGCGTGCGTTTGCCGACGGCCACGACGTGGCGCGGTGCGGGAAGCTGGGCGACGGCCTGCAGCAGCAACAGCAGATTCTTGCGCTCCTCGATGCTCCCCACCGAGAGGATGTAATGGTCGGGCAGCGCATGGCGCCGGCGCACGTCGTCGAGCAGCGCCGCATCGACCGGATGTTTGAAACGCTCGTCACACCCCTGGTAAATCACGTCGATTTTCTGCTCCGGAATACCGAAGAAGTGCATCACGTCGCGCTTGGTCGCTTCGCTGATGGCGATGATGCGGTCGGCACGGCGGCAGGCGCTGCGGAACTTGAGCGTATAAATCCAGCGGTCGACGGGCTTGTAATAGGCCGGGAAGCGCAGGAATATCAGGTCGTGAATCGTCACCACCGACCGAACGCCCCGCTTGCGGAGGCCCGAGGGCAGTTCGCCGCTCAGGCCGTGGAAGAGCGCCGTGTCGGGCGCCAGTTCGCGGCTCAGGCCGAACGAGCGCCACAACGCCTTGAAGGGGCCGTGCAGCGGCTTGCGCGGATAGCGGAAGGTGAGCTGCGGGATACCGTCGAGCCGCCGGCGCAGCTCGTCGCGTCCCGGGTCGGGCGTATAGAGGTCGTAGCGGTTCTGCGGCGCAAAGCGGGCCAGCATGGCGACCATCGTCCGGCCGTAGTTGCCCAGACCCGTAGCGTTGTGGGTGATGCGCTTGGCGTCGAATGCGATGCGGAGGCTTCGGAAATCCAGATTCATGACGGAATAAGCATCTTATGCGTAAAGATTGAGGTATCGTGCGTAGAGGTGGTCGTAGGAGAAGCTGCGCTCGAAATCGGCGCGGGCCTCGCGCCCCATGCGTTCACGCAGAGGGGCATCGTCGAGCAGCCGCCGCAGCGCCTGCGCCAACGCCTCTTCGTCGCCCGGGTGCACAAGCAACCCCGTACGCCCGTCGTCGATGAATTCGGGCTGCGAGCCGTTGTCGGAGCAGACCTGGGCGCGCCCCGCCTGCATCGCCTCGAGCACCGTCAGACTGCCCGCCTCGCTGACCACCGAGGGCGAGACGCAGAGGTCGGCCTGCGGCAGCAGCCGGTTGGCCCCGCGGACGAAGCCCGCAAAGAAGACCTTGCCGCGCAGCGCCTCTTCGGAGGCCGTTTCACGGAGTGCGGCGACGAAGCGCTCCTCGCCCGTGCCGACCAGCACCAGCGCGAAGTCGTGCTCGGCCAGCCGCGCGCAGGCGCGCAGCAGCACGTCGCACCCCTTTTCGGGGACCAGGCGGCCGCAGAAGAGCAGCAGCGGCGTAGCGGGCGCAATGCCGAAACGACGGCGCAGGTCGGCGGCAGGCTCCCCGTCCGACGCCGCAACGGGCTCCGGAACGCTGTTGTGGATGACGCAGAGCCTGGCCGGGTCGACCGGCGGCTCGCCCGCGAGGAACTCGCGTCGGGCCAGCTCCGAGACGAAGGCGATGCGGTCGATGCGGCCGTAGAGCCAGCCGTAGAGCCATCCCCGCTTGCCGCGCCGCACCAGATGGCGCGTCAGAACGATGCGGGGCCGCACGCCGAAGAGGCGGCTCAGCAGGCAGGCATAGGCCGCCGTGAAGGCATCCTTGAAGTGGTGGACATGGACCACCGAGGCCCGCGTCCGCAGAATCAGCAGCGCCAGCAGCAGTGCCGACCAGAGGTCGACGGCCCCATTCAGGGGCATCGTGCGGCACCCGGTCCCGAGGCCCGCCGTGCGCTCGCCGATGATGCGGCTCCGGCGCGAAACCAGCTCCACGCGCCGGCCGTCGGCCAGCAGGCGGCGCGTGAGGTCGTAGACGAACTGCTCGCCACCGCCCCACGCGGGGGTCGCGAATATCTGGATGATGGTTCCGGAGTGCTCCATAAGGACAAATATAGTGAAAATTTTCAATGCGCTATACGGCGGCCGGCAGTCGTGCCCCAGCGGCGCGCCGTGAGCAGGAGCACGACTGCCGGCCGCAGCGCATGCCAGCGGTCGAGGGCGAACATCAGCAGCTCGCTCCGCGAGAAGAAGCCGCTCAGAATGCGGTGCAGCCCCCGCGTCTGGTCGCGCAGCCGGCATACGTAGGGGTCGTCGCCCCGCCAGGGGCTGCTGCTGCGGTCGATGTAGCGGATGTACCACCAGAGCTCGTTGACCAGCCGGTAGAGGTCGGCGCCGCTGTCGGCAAGCCGCACGGCGTTGCGGCGGAAGATGTCGTCAACCACCTCGGCGTAGCTGCGGCAGTAGTCGAAGCTGATGCGGCGGTGAATCTCCGAACCGGGGCGCTGCAGGTAGTTGTACCCGGCGTAGTCGATGAAGCGCACGTGCGGCGCGCGGCAGGCAATCTGGATGTTGACCAGCGTATCCTGCCCCCGGCGCATGGGATAGTGGAGCAGCGTGCCGTCGAAGAGCGAGCGTCTGAAGAGCTTGCCCCACAGCGAGGGGGCGACGCCGAAGGTCATCACCTCGCGCAGGTAGCCCAGCCCCTCGAGGTCGGCCGTGCGTTCCTCGCGGACAACCGTCCGGTAGGAGGCGCAGACGCGCGTGTAGTTGCCGCAGACGATGTCGCAGTCCGCACGCTCCTCGATGGCCGCAACCATCCGCTCGAGCATGTCGGGCTCCCACCAGTCGTCGCCGTCGAGAAAGCAGACATACCGTCCGCGCGAGCGCGACAGCGCCGTCTCACGGGCGCGGGCCACGCCGCGGTTCTCGGTCGAGAGCACCACGAAGCGGTCGTCGCCGGCGGTCAGGCGCCGGATTTCGGCCAGCGAGCCGTCCTTCGAGCCGTCGTCGACGACGATGGCCTCGAAATCGGGGTAGCTCTGGCGCCGGACCGATTCGATGCAGGGGGCAAGGTAGCCCTCAAGGTTGTAAACCGGGATGACGACCGACACCGCGGGGGCGGCAAGTCGGTCGTTTGAAAGGGAGGGGGTATCCATTGAATCGAGTTATTTGACGTAGTTGCGGACGGCCTCGGCAATTCGTTCGCCATCCATGGCCGCCGAGATGATGCCTCCGGCATAGCCGGCACCCTCGCCCGCCGGGAAGAGCCCGGCAGCTTCGGGGTGCATGAGCGTCGCCTCGTCGCGCGGGATGCGCACGGGCGACGAGGTGCGCGACTCGACGCCGACGACCACCGCCTCGTTGGTCAAGAAGCCGCGCATGCGCCGCCCGAAGGTGGCGATGCCCGCCCGCAGCCGCTCGGCGATGAAGCGGGGCATCCACTCGTCGAGGCGCGAAGGGGTGATGCCCGGCAGGTAGGAGGTCGCCGGCAGCGTCGTGCTGGGGCGTCCCGCCACGAAGTCGGCCACACGTTGTGCGGGGGCCACCTGGTGGTCGCCGCCCCGCTCGCGGGCCAGCTCCTCGAACTGCTGCTGGAACTTCAGACCGGCCAGCTCGCCCCACTCGTCGCGCAGGTGGGCGAAGTCCTCGAGGCGGATTTCGGTCACCAGTCCCGAGTTGGCGAAGGGCGACGTGCGGCCGCTGGGTGACATGCCGTTGACCACCGACTGCGCCGCATCGGTCATCGCCGGGACGATGAATCCGCCGGGACACATGCAGAAGGAGTAGACGCCGCGTCCGCCCTCCTGGCTGACAAGCGAGTAGGCCGCCGCCGGGAGGTACTCGCCGCGCCGCTCGCAGTGGTACTGAATCGAATCGATGAGCGCCTGGGGATGCTCGATGCGTACCCCCATGGCGAAGGGCTTCGCCTCGAGCCGCACACCGCGGCGCGCCAGCAGCTCGTAGATGTCGCGCGCCGAGTGGCCCGTGGCGAGGATGACGGCCGCCGCATCGATGCGTTCGTCGCCGCAGCGCACGCCCGTCATGCGGCCGTCGCGCAGCTCGAGGTCGGTCACCCGCCGCTCGAAGAGGAACTCTCCCCCGGCATCGAGAATCGTCCGGCGGATGGCCCGCATGATGTAGGGCAGGCGGTCGGTGCCGATGTGGGGATGCGCCTCGTAGAGTATCGAGGGGTCGGCGCCGTGGAAGACCAGCGTCTCGAGCGCCTTGTGGTAGTCGCCGCGCTTCTTGCTGCGCGTGAAGAGCTTGCCGTCGGAGAAGGTTCCCGCGCCGCCCTCGCCGAAGGCGTAGTTCGAATCGGGGTCGACCGCTCCGTTGCGGTTAATCTGCGCGATGTCGCGCTTGCGGGCCGAGACGTCGCGCCCGCGTTCGAGAATCACCGGCCGCAGCCCCAGCTCGATGAGGTGCAGCGCGGCGAAGAGGCCGGCCGGGCCCGAGCCTATGACAAGCACCTCCGTACGGCCGGCCACCGAGGGGTAGTCGAAGTGTACGGGTGCGGGCAGCGGCTCGCGGTCGACGTAGACCTCGAGCGTCAGGTTGACTTTGGGCTGCCGCTGGCGGGCGTCAATCGAACGCTTGACGACACGCACGAGGGCCACCTCGTCGGCGGCAAGGCCGAGACGACGCGCGGCGAGCGTATCGCACAAGCGGGTATCCGCCGCCTGTTTGGGCGAAAGGACAAGGGTAACAATCTGAGGCATAATGACTCGGTTGGGGGTCACAAAAATAGCGAAAAAAAAGCAGAAACGGCCGCCCCGGATTGGGATTTGTGAATTTTTCGCTACCTTTGTCTTTCGAACGCGGATATGGTGTAATTGGTAGCCACGTCAGACTTAGGATCTGATGCCTTACGGCGTGGGGGTTCGAGTCCCTTTATCCGCACAAGGCGACTGCGGAGGGCGAATTCTCGGATTCGTCCTCTTTTTTATTTTTATATTTATCTGATATATAACGCAATAAAGCAAGTGCTTTATTCTCCTCTATGGTTCGATAATCGTCCGTTTCCTTATCCCACAAAATTCCCGCCGGGAAGAGCAGATTTTGGATTTTTCGACATAAATCGGTATCGGAATTTCGCCACATACTCCCTAATTTACAGCATGTTGCCGTTACATTGTCCACCTGTCTTGCAAGGTTCGATAAATTTCCCTTTACCTTTTCCAATTCCACGAGAATCGCATCCTTCTTCTCCTGCAAATTTTCAATGGCGGCTTCATAGATTTCCTCATCTATCTCTCCCATTCCAAACCTCACTTTGCATTGCTTCATTTTGTTTTCGCACTCGGTCAGGCGCTTCCTCAACAGCGTGTTTTGCTGAAGCTGCTCTTCATGGTTCTCTTCTATCATGCGCCGCACCACATCCTTAAAGATTAGCATGACAGGTTGGGAAATGTCATAGCGCGCCAACAATGCTTCGTACCGCTGATGCAGTTTCCTTGCAGAAACGTTGGTACAACATCCTTGCTTGTTGCACTTGTAATAGTCGATATTCTTTGCCTTGACTGTGTAAGCTGTCAATGGCGTATGGTCTTTCGCACACATAACGTGGCGTTTCAATGGGAAGCGCGGAGTCTCCTTCCGATGGACGTACACACCCGTGCGGTTAGACAGGATGCTTTGGACTTGCAGAAATTGAGGATACGAGACCAATGGTTCCTGTACTCCGTCCACCAACTCCTTGACCATCTTATGCCTGATTTTACCCGCATAAAACGGATTGGTTAGAATCTTATGCAGTTTTCTTTTATCTACACTCAACCCGTGTGCTGCCAATCGTCGTTGAATGTCTATATTACGTTCACCCCTCAATTTCCATTGAAAGGCTTTCTGAATCAAGCGACCCGTTTCATTGATTCTGTATTGTGAATTGAGGCTCTTGCCTGTTTTGGTGTATCCCAATGGCACTTTGCTGCACCAAACTCCGTTCTCAATGCAATGCTTCCTGCCTGCCACAAATTTGTCTGTGCGCGTTTCATTGTCCCACTGCGCCGTGCACAAGCTGAAATTTGCCATCAACCGTCCCTCTTTGGTTGAGGTATCCATACCTGTCTTTGCAGCAACTATGATAATATCGGCTTGTGTCAAGTTGCTGATAATGGTGATGGATTGCCCTGCGTCGCGCGAGAATCTATCAAATTCCGACACGAGAATGTGGGTAATTGAGTTGTCTTTCTTGACTGCGTTCAGCATTGCGTTTACGAGCAATCCCGGTGTTTTCGCTGATTCATGTGTTCCGCCGAAATACCCTTTTATTGTAAAACCTTTCTCATCCGCATATCTTTCGCATATGGCTTTCTGATAGTCCAAGCTACCGCCATTCTCTTCCTGATACTTAGTAGATACTCTTGTCCATATTATACAGTTTTTATTATTCATATTCAGCAATTTTTATCTGCTTATTCAAATATTCGATGCCGTACAAAGCCAACAACTGCATATATTGCAGAATAGCGTCGCCGTCATCCTTATTCGTTATTCCTAACTCTTTAAACTCTTTTTCATAATCTTGGAATTTAATCATTCAACAATAGATTACTTCTTATTTTTTCAGCCTTTGGTTCTTGCGTCAATAGATTGCAAGACTTTTCCTTTCACCGAGGTGGCAGCACCTCCCTGCATTGACGCAGGTAATTTTTTCGTTATACTATCCTTTTAAATTTGATTAACAACAGAGTAGAATCACTCTTTGGTGTAGAAATACAAAATTTATTTTTAAAAACCAAATTTTATATTTAATATTTTAAATAATTTTCTTGATTTTTTGAAGAGTGCCTGTGCTTGTCCCTGTAATAACTGCGATATTGCGCAAGGACAGTCCCTTCCTCAACAGTTGAATCTCTTTACTATATTGAGCTCGTAACTCATCTGCGCTTTTGCGATAACCGACTTTCCTGCCCACTTTACCTCCATTTTGTCGAAAATGATTGTAACCGCTCTGCATACGGCTACGAATTAGCCCCCGTTCCACACTGTTGAACTGAGCAAGAATGCCAAGCACGAGTTGTGCAATAGGATTGGGACTGCCATCTGACAAAAGGGTCTCTAAACCATTCTGATGAATGTATACGCTAATCCCGTGTTCAGTCAGATACTCTATAACCTGCAAGAAATCGACAGCTCGGCGAGATAAACGACTGCACTCATAAATCAGCACTTTGTCAACCTCATTCTCTTCTACAAATTTCAACATGTCCGCCAAAGCCTCCCGCTCTACAACCTTCTTTGCTCCGCTTTTTGTTTCTGAAAACTCTTTAACAATCTCATACCCCATTCGTGAGGCATATCCTCTCAACTCTGACAACTGCCGTTGATAATCTTGCCCTATCGTTGATACTCGTGCGTATATTACCACTCTTTTCATCGTTTCCTCTTATCTTTCATTACCACACAAATATATAGCAAATATTCCATATATGCAATATTTATAAAACGAAAGAATGACATATATCCAATAAACAACATAAAAAAGAGCGCCGAATCGTCGACGCTCCATTCTTCTCACAACAATTTCTACCTATACCCTTTTACACGCTCCCAAACAATTACGTCAGAAGGAGTTGCAGGGTCCCAAAGATAGACTTTGTCATCAGATATCTTCCGTAACCCCATTTCCATCAATCCTCCAACAGTTAAACTTGACTCAGAAACCGATATTCTGTATGTCCCCATGGATTCAAAATCAGACTTGTTATAACCGACCAAATACCCGTCAACAAGCGTTGGAATATCTCTCTCACTACCTATAAACATCCAATATGTGACTTTCCCTCCTGAAATTTCATACAGTTCAACGATATCGGTCGATATCTCTTGTTCATCTACGACATTGGCAGAATATGCCCACATACCCGACATACCTCCAACGGCGCCTTCATCATCCTCTGAACAACCACTGAACGCTACCACACATAGCGCAATGAAAAATGCAAAAAATTGTTTCATATTCTCTTTAGATTAGAAGTTATAGCCAACCGAGATAAAGAAATTGCCCGTCTTCATTTTAGCCCAATCGCTTCCGCCGAAATCTTCACCCTCAAAATCGGAATCAAATTCCACACTTTTAGCAACATTGACAAACCCGAATTCATAACCCAAGCTAAATACGAATTGCTGCCATTCGGCCGTAGCACTAACACGCATACCAAAATCGGAACGTTTCATCACGCCCTTGCTTCCAAACAAATCATATTTATCGGTCTGAGCCTCGGTTCCGAATTCCTCAGATGCAGCTGTCTCCAATTTTCCCTTACCCGCAATACCAAGTGCATAGTAAAAACCGACACTTGGATACAAGGTCACCACGTCCTTGATATTAAACTTATAATTGACCATTACAGGCACTTCAAGATACAAGGGATTGATTTTGGTGGTTTCCGCAAGAAATTCAGTTTTAAACCCTTTCTGCGTAATCTGAAGTCCTGTTTCCAAATAAAGCGGATGAGTATTCAAAAGCAATCGTTGATAAACACCTGCTACATGAAAACCTGCCTTAGAGTCTGCCGATAGCCCCTGAACAGACACATTAGAGACATTCAGACCCGCACGCACACCATAAATGTTTTTCTCAAAATCCTGCGCAACAGCATTACCTGCCATTAAAGCTACACCCAAGAGGGCAAAGAAGATTTTTTTCATAACTATTTAGTTTAGTAGGTTAGGCTCTTCCCGGCTCCAATGAAGAACTTTATCACAAAAGAAAGTGTGGAGCCGATTCGCTTATCTAACAGAAGGTTGTGGCGACCCATAGCAAAATAAACGACGCAATACCCCACACCGAGATAGATATGGGGTGCAAGCACAAGGCGTGCCGACCACAACAATCTATACAAGGAATGAGTGCTGTTCGTTGTCCCTTGCTACTGAAAATTGCCACATTTTCTGTTACGGACAGCGCGAAAACACTTTCATCTAATATGTTCGCTGATTGCTCAGCGACACAAAGATAGAAAATTATTTTCACATGAACAGCACTCTACACGAGGTATTGCAAAAAAATACAATAGCGGCTAATATACCGCTATCAGGTTTTCCCATCGGAAACTTCTCCACCCACCCTTTTCAAGGTCATAGTATGCAGACGTCGCGTAATTTTCGCGTCTGTCACCCCATCCACGAACCTTGTCCTTCAAAAAATCCGCATTGGTTGTTCCGTAGGCTACACGGATGTCACCATTGCTTTTGAGATATACAAACTTCACAATCTGTCCGCTACGCAGTTTCTGCTTGAGTTGCTCTATCAAAAGAGCCTTTGAAATGCCATCCACTGTACGACAGGATGTGCGAACTGCGATAACCTTTGCGCGTACTACCGTGTTGTCATTGAGTAAAATAACCTGAGCCATACTTGTAAGATTTATTATTACACCTAATTGTTAGAATTTCCAATGTTTGGGTGTCCTCCATCCCATCAATTCGTAGAGCTTATTACGGCAATCGGCATAGGAACGACCGCGATACACCTTCTCACCCGTCTCCACATTCCATACATAAAGTCCGCTTCCCGCTCCCATAATCTTGTATTTCCTTTCTGCTGCCATATTCTTCTCGTTTACAACACAAATATATGACATATATTTCATATATGCAAATGTAAACGTGATTTATTTTGAATATTTGTCATATTTTTATAGCTTTGCTTAAAATAGCATAATATGGAAAAGGAGAAAGCAGAGCGGACAGTTGTCCACGTTGAATTGCTGTGCGATAACAGCCATCATTATTTTGGTAGCTTGGCTGCCATTTTTGAGAAATTAAATAAAGAACAAATTGGGATTACATATGGCAGCCTGCGTAACTATGGGCTTTCAGCAAATAAGCCCTATAAAAATAAACTCTGCGTTATTCGAAAAGGTACGCTCATCACCATCCCCAAAAAGCAGGCAAAGAATAGGTGATTTATATACCAAAAATTGATAGTATATAACTATCAATTCGTGACCTGCCAAAATAATCTTTTAGATTAGATTGCTACATTATTGAATAGCTCAAAATGTGTTTGATAAGATTATTTTGGTACATTCTTAAATTAACACACTAAGCAAGTAGATGAAGTAAATCTGCTTTCCTGTTATTGCTGCTTTGTTGTATCTGTGAAAGCATCGCGCGATATGGTTGCAACACCTTACTCAGATTCGTTCCGCGCGAAGGATAAAGCTGACGCATCCTATTTTCAACTTGGACTATATCAAAATTGCAGTCCTTGAGAACCAACCCGACAAAATAACTCTTTGCGTTGGATACCTGCAAAGGTTGCTCATCGTTTAGTACATCATCCATGAATGCTTGAATTGGATTGATTGTAGCATTCAAAACTGTCCTCAATCTTGTATCAGAGACCTCCAAGGACGATTTAATCTGTGCTATACTATTTAGATTCAATTCAAATCGACAGACTCCATCGAAACTGTTCTTAACAATGCCACATTCTGTCATGTATCGCAAATTTTCAACCTTTGACATCTCTTTGCCTTTATCATAGATGGTTAATCGTTTTTTAGCCTGACGTGTCGTTACATTCTTCTCTACAATGAAATTACCATTGCGTAAAAGACGGCAGATATACTTTTGATAGTTGGATAGGTTGTTGCGAATATAGGTAGTCATAGATGGAATATCCGAACAGATAATATCCTTTGTTACATCACATTTAACCACTTTTGCAGTCATGATATTTTCACAATTAATCCAACAAAATCCCATCTCGTTGATATTCTCAAAACAGTTTCTGATAGTATTTGTTGAAATCAACCTATGATAATCATTTTTCAAAATCTTACCTGAAAACTCTATAACTAATTCATCAGAGATATAATCAAGCTTTATACATAATGAATAAGGTTGAATAATATTGAAAATCAATTCAGAAACAATATTATTCTTTATAATTTTATCAAATCTGTTTTCATCATAGATTTTTATATTTTTCAAATCTGAGACAATTTTTAATTTATCGAATTTTAACACGTCAGGTCTTCATTTTGCTCTTATTTTTTACCCAAAATGATGATACCCTTACCTTGATAAGTGGCTAATCATCGCTTTCGGTTCCTAATAAATCACCCATCGTCGTATGCTCTATCTCAGGTCTATGCGGAACTGTCTGCCAATAGCGTTTCATAGATTGACTGATATGTGTTTTATGACTGTCCGATTTTGGTCGGTTTTTAGATGATTGACTGATTTTGGCTTTCGTTTCATCGGATAATTCTCTGTAAATTCTTTTTTTATTTTCCATAATTTTCTCTTTATAAATAAATAGCAAGATAAGTAGAAAAGTCAAGAGTAGTAGAGAAATATTTTTTCAAAGAGAAGAGTAGACACGATATTCAACAAACAGTATGTTGTTTAACACACCTACCTCAATCATCAAATTGATAAAGGATGCTTATGGAGAAATGTTTTGATATACAACACGAAGAAAGGAACTAATCAAAATACAATTCATTCTCGTATCTTCATTGCGAAGGTGGCAATTACAACTTCAAAACATTCAGATAATCTACAAATCGAACCAAGCGCTGAAAATCCTCAATAAAAGTTCGATAGTCTGTCACCAAATTGCACTCCGGGGAGCCTTCGTCGAGGCTCCTTTTTTGTGGTGTGTGCGGTCGGAGGAAGAGGCCGAGGGCCGGGCCGGCATACAAACGGCGGACTGCGGACAGCATGCGGACGGACGGCAGACGGGCAACGGGCGACAGACGGCTGACGGAGAAAAAACGGGGCGGCGGCTTTGATGTGTCGCCGATTTGCCGTAATTTTCGAATGCGATTCACTTTTTTTCAAACGACACTGCATTATGAGAAAGGATTTCGGAGCTAAGAGCTGGCTCTATCCCATGCCGGTACTGATTGTGGCGGCCTACGACGAGCATGGTGTGCCCAACGCCATGAATGCCGCCTGGGGCGGGATGTTCACCGACGAGACCGTCGGCCTCTGTCTCTCGGCCGGGCACAAGACCACAAAAAACATCCTTGCCACGCGCGCCTTCACCGTCAGCATGGCCACCGTCGAGACCATCGAGGCGTGCGACTACGTGGGCATCGTCTCGGGCAACCGCGTGGCCGACAAGTTCACCCGGGCGGGGTTCCACGCCACCCGGTCGCCGCACGTCAACGCCCCGCTCATCGACGAGCTGCCGATGACGCTCGAGTGCGAGCTGCTCGCGTTCGACCCCGAGAGCTGCCACCTGACGGGGCGCATCGTCAACATATCGGCCGACGAGCGCATCCTCACCGACGGGCAGATTGACCCGGCGCTGCTGCACCCCGTCACCTACGACCCCGTCCGCCTCGAATACCGCGCGCTGGGCGCCCCGCTGGCCAAAGCCTTCGCCTGCGGCAAACGGCTCGACGCGGCGAAAAAGTGACCCGGCGGGGTACGATTCCCCGAAAAATCGATAAATTTGCCGCATGACTGCACTCTATCACGACATCATCTTCGGCCCCGTCCACTCGCGGCGGCTCGGCCTCTCGCTGGGAGTCAACCTGCTCCCCGTCGAATCGAAACTCTGCAGTTTCGACTGCATCTACTGCGAATGCGGCTGGAATGCCGAGCACCCCGGAGCCCGGCGCTTCAACCCCCGGGAGGCGGTGCATGAGCACCTCGCAGCGACGCTCCGCCGCATGGTGGCCGACGGCACGCCGCCCGACGTCATCACCTTCGCCGGAAACGGCGAGCCGACGCTCCACCCCCACTTCGAGCAGATTATCGACGATACGCTCCGTCTGCGCGACGAGCTGTGCCCCACGGCACGGGTCTCGGTCCTCTCGAACGCCACGCAGCTCCACCGTGAGGAAGTGCGCCGCGCCCTGCGCCGCGTGGACAACAACATTCTGAAGCTCGACTCGGCCTTCGACGCCACCGTACGGTTAATCAACAACCCGCAGAGCCCCGACTACCGTGTGGCACGCATCGTGGAGCAGATGAAGCTCTTCGAGGGGCAGCTCATCGTCCAGACGATGTTCCTGCGCGGCGAGTGCAACGGACGGCGGGTCGACAACACCACCGAGGAGGAGGTCTCGGCCTGGCTGCGCCTCATCGGCGAGATTCGGCCGCGGCAGGTGATGGTCTACTCGCTCGACCGCGACACCCCCTGCCCGACGCTCGAAAAGGTTCCGCGCGAGGAGCTCCGTGCCATTGCCGCACGGGTCGAGGCGCTCGGCATCGCCTGCTCGGTAGCCTGACGCACCCGAAAAAGACGACACACCATGCAGATACTCCTCTCCTGCGCCAAGACGATGTCCTCCGAGGGCTCCTTTGCGGCGCCCCGCACAACCGCCCCGCGCTTTCTCCGCGAGGCCGAAGAGCTGGCTGCCCGCATGGCCGCCCTGACGACCGACGAGCTGTCCCGCCTGCTGCGCGTGAACGGCACCCTGGCGGCCGAGAACCGGCAGCGCTACCTCCGTTTCCACGCCCCCGACGGCGAGGCCGTGGCCGCGCTGGCCGCCTACACGGGCATCGTCTTCCGCCACATCGCCCCCGAGCGCTTCACGGCCGACGACCTGCACTATGCCCAGCAGCACCTCCACATCACCTCGTTCCTCTACGGACTGCTGCGGCCGCTCGACGCCATCCGCCCCTACCGGCTCGAGGGCGACGTGCGGCTGCCGGGGCTCGACGAGCCGCTCTTCGACTTCTGGCGCACGCGGCTGACCGACCCCCTCATCGAGCAGGTGCGGGCCGACGACGGCGTGCTGGTCAATCTGGCCAGCGCCGAGATGAAGCGTCTCTTCGACTGGAAGCGCCTCAGCCGCGAGGTGCGGGTGGTGACCCCCGAATTCCGCATCCGCGAGGGGGAACGGCTGCGCACCGTGGTCGTCTATACGAAGATGTGCCGCGGCGAGATGACCCGTCGGCTGCTTTGCGGCCGGCTGCGCGAACCCGACGAGCTGAAGACCTTCGACTGGGAGGGGTTCCGCTTCGACCCGGCGGCAAGCCGCGGCGACAACTGGTGCTTCACGCTCGGATAGCAACCCGGCGGCGCGGCGGCGAGCAAACAAAGATTTCGCGGCAACCCGGCGGCGCGGCGGCGAGCAAACAAAGATTTCGCGGCAACCCGGCGGCAAGCAAACAAAAGTCCCGCAGCATCCCGGCGGCGCGAAAACAGTCCGGAAACAACGCGGCAGCAACCTGGCAGCACGGCGGCGCCTCCCGCCCAGACGGCATCCCGGCGGCGCGAAAACGGCCCGGAAATAGCGCAGCAGCAACCCGGCGCACGCACACCTTCCTCAGCCGCAGATACGAACAAGGGCGGCATCGACTCTTCCCCGATGGGAAGGAGCGATGCCGCCCTGTTTTGTCGTATGGCCCGCGCCGCCGCTACCGTCCGAGCAGCGCGCGCAGAATCGCCTCCTCGTCGTAGCCGCAGAGGGCGTAGAGCTGGGCCGGCGTGCCGTGCTCGACCCATGCGTCGCCCACGCCGAGCGCATGCACCTCGACCTGGTAGCCGCGCCGGTTGAAGAAGGCCGCAACGGCCTCGCCCACACCGCCGCGCAGCGAGCCGTCCTCGACGGTCACCACCCGCTTGAAGGTGCGTCCCACCTCGTCGAGCAGCTCCTCGTCGAGCGGCTTGACGAAGCGCAGGTCGTAGTGCGCCGCCTCGACCCCCTCGCGGGCGGCCCGTTCGGCGGCGCGGGCCGCGAAGTTGCCCACCGGCCCGACCGTGAGCAGCGCCACGTCGCCCCCCTCGCGCAGCCGCCGGCCGCGCCCCACGGGAAGCGTCTCGAAGGGGCAGCCACGCCACGGGGCGCCGACTCCGTTGCCGCGCGGATAGCGGAGCATGAAGGGTCCGCCCCACTGCAGCGCCGTGTACATCATGTTGCGCAGCTCCGTCTCGTTCATCGGCGCGGCGATGACCAGCCCGGGAACGGTGGCGAAGGCGACCATGTCGAACAGACCGTGGTGCGTCACGCCGTCCTCGCCCACGATGCCGCCCCGGTCGAGGCACAGCACCACGGGCAGATGCTGTATGGCCACGTCGTGAATCACATTGTCGTAGGCGCGCTGCATGAAGGTCGAGTAGATGTTGCAGAAGGGGACCATCCCCGCGGCGGCCAGACCGGCCGAGAAGGTGACGGCGTGGCCCTCGGCGATGCCCACGTCGAAGCAGCGCTCGGGCATCTCGCGCATGAGGATGTTCATCGAGCAGCCCGAGGGCATGGCCGGCGTGATGCCCACCACGCGCCGGTCGAGCCGCGCCAGGTCGAGGAGCGTCTCGCCGAAGACATCCTGGTAGCGCGCCGTGCCCGACGGTGAGACGATGCGCTCGCCCGTATCGAGGTTGAAGCGCCCCGGGGCGTGCCATACGGGCTGGTCGTGCTCGGCCGGCAGGTAGCCCTTGCCCTTGACCGTCATGACGTGGAGCAGCTTCGGGCCGCCGATGTCGTGCAGGCCGCGCAGCGTGCGCACCAGCTCCTTGAGGTTGTGGCCGTCGACCGGGCCGAAGTAGCGGAAGTTGAGGCTCTCGAAGAGGTTGCTCTTGTTGAGCAGCCCCTGCTTGATGGCGTTGCCCGTCTTCTGGCAGAGGCGCAGCAGCCGCGGCGTATGCGACAGCACGCCCCAGAGCCGCTGCTTGAGGCGGTTGTAGTGGACCGAGGTCGAAATCTTGAGCAGGTAGTTCTTCAGCGCGCCGGTGGCCTGGTCGATGGCCATGTTGTTGTCGTTGAGAATCACCAGCAGGTCGGTGCCCTTGCTCGCCCCGGCGTTGTTGAGCCCCTCGAAGGCCAGACCGCCCGTCATGGCGCCGTCGCCGATGACGGCCACCACCTTGCGCCGCTCGCCCCGCAGCTCGGCGGCCTTGGCCATGCCGAAGGCGGCCGAAATCGAGACCGAGGCGTGGCCCCCGCCGAAGGCGTCGTACTCGCTCTCGGCCATGCGCGGGAAGCCGCTGATGCCCCCCAGCTGCCGCTTGTGGCGGAAGGCCTCGCGGCGGCCGGTGATGATTTTGTGGGGATAGGTCTGGTGTCCCACGTCCCAGACAATCTTGTCCTCGGGCGTGTCGTAGACATAGTGGAGCGCCGCGGCAAGCTCCACGGCACCGAGGCTCGAGGCCAGGTGGCCGGGGTTGACCGAGCACTGTTCGATGATATAGTGGCGCAGCTCGTCGCAATAGCGGCGCAGCTCCTCCTCGGAGAGGCGCTTCAGGTCGCGCGGCGAGTCGACTTTGTCAAGCAGTTTGTAGTAATCGGAAGGCATGTCTGTACAAAAGCTGTACAAAGATAGTGATTTTTGCGAAACGCGTGCATGCCGGCCCCATTTTCGCCCGGCGGAGGGTGCGGCAGGGTGCGGGAAGGGGCCGGCAGAGGAATCGTCCGACCTCGGGCGAATTGGAGCTTCCGAATAGCGATTTTTTCCGAAAAAATTTCCTATCTTCGCAAAACGATAACTGTCATCTTGCATGAAATACAGACGAATTCTTCTGAAACTGAGCGGTGAATCGCTCCAGGGTTCCCAGAAATACGGGCTCGACCCGGCACAGCTCCAGTCCTACGCCGAGCAAATCAAGGCGGCTGCGGCCGAAGGCTTTCAAATCGGCATCGTCATCGGCGGCGGCAACATCTTCCGCGGGTTGAGCGGCGCCAAGCGCGGCTTCGACCGCGTCAAGGGCGACCAGATGGGGATGCTGGCCACCATCATCAACTCGCTGGCGCTCCAGTCGGCGCTCGAGGACAACGGCGTCAAGGCGCGCGTGCTCACCTCGATTCGCATGGAGCCCATCGGCGAATACTACTCCAAGGCGAAGGCCATCGAGTATCTCGAGGCGGGCGAGGTGGTCATCATCGGCGGCGGCACGTCGAACCCCTACTTTACGACCGACTCGGCGGCGGCGCTGCGCGGCATCGAAATCGAGGCCGACGTGCTGCTCAAGGGGACGCGCGTGGACGGCATCTACACGGCCGACCCCGAGAAGGACCCCACGGCCACGAAGTTCGACCGCATCTCGTTCGAGGAGGTGCTCGACCGCCGGCTGAAGGTGATGGACCTGACGGCCTTCACGCTCTGCCGCGAGAACGGGCTGGGCATCGTCGTCTTCGACATGGACACGCCGGGCAATCTGGGCAAGGTGCTTGCCGGAGAGCCCATCGGCACCGTCGTCGGACGATAACGCCGCGCTGCCGCCATGCGGAAGCGGAGCGATACCGACCCCGCCCCCAGGGGCCCGGAGCCGAAACCCGAGGTAAGGGACGCGAAGACGCAACCCGGGGCAAGGGAGCCGGAGGTACGACCCGATGCGATGACGCCGGAACCAGCTGCAAGGGATGCGGAGGCACAACCCGGGGCAAGGTACGCGGAGGCGCAACCCGGGGCAAGGTACGCGGAGGCGCAACCCGGGGCCATCCGGGAGCAGGCCGAAGAGGGCAGAGGAGGCAGAGGCCGCCGGGAGGTATGCTATCTGCGCCGCCACGCATGGGCCGTCGGCCGGCTGCTGTGCGGCGCGGGGGCGCTGGCGGTACTCGGAACGCTGCGCGGCGAGGTGCCGCTGCTCTTTGCGCTGCTGGCCCTTTGGGGCGCTGGCGAGCTCCTCTACGGAGCACTCCGCCGCCGGGAATAAGGGCGGCGAATAAAGAGGTGCAGGAAATAATAAGGGGCGCCGGGGATAAGGGATGCCGAAACCGGCACGTGACACCGGGGAGGGAAGGAACAGCCGACCCGCCGGAAGGGAGCGGAGGATGGACCAACCGCAGGGAAGGCACTCGACCCGCCGGAAACCGAGCCCAAAATGAACCAGACAACCAGACAAGAAACGAATATGGCAACAAGAACCAAAAAGAGAAGCAACAACACGCTGTGGCTCCTGCTCGTACTGCTCGTCGTCGTGGGCGCCCTGGTCTATCTGCTGCCCGATGGCGGCGAAAAGAGTACGGCCGCCGAGGGGGTGACCACCGAAACGGCCGCCGCGACGGAGGAGGAGATGCCCGTCGAGGCGACGCGCGTCCAGGTGGGCGACATGGCTCCCGACTTCACCGTCGAGATGTTCGACGGCAGCCGCACCACCCTCTCGTCGCTGCGCGGCAAGGTCGTGCTGCTCAACTTCTGGGCCACGTGGTGCCCGCCCTGCCGCAAGGAGCTGAAGCGGGTACAGCACGACGTCATCGACCGCTTTGCCGGCCGCGACTTCGTCTTCCTGCCCGTATCGCGGGGCGAGGAGCGCTCGGCCGTCGAGGCCTTCCGCCGCAAGACGGGCTACACCTTCGCCATGGGGCTCGACCCCGACCAGCAGGTCTACGACCTCTACGCCGAGAACTACATCCCGCGCAACTTCCTCATCGACCGCGATGGCCGGATTGTCGCCCTGAGCGTGGGCTACGAGGAGCAGGAGTTCGATGCCCTGCTGGCCAAGATTGAACAGACGCTCGGCAACTGACGGCGCAACGCACTACGAACAACAATACAACAAACGCATAAGAACATGGATACCAAAACGATTCTCAACGAAGCCTCCGCACGCATGCAGAAGGCCATCGACCATCTGGAGGAGGAGCTCATCAACGTACGCGCCGGCAAGGCGTCGCCCACGGTGCTCAACGGAGTGATGGTGGACTACTTCGGTTCGCAGGTACCCGTATCGGGCGCCGCGAGCGTCACGGTTCCCGACGCGAAGACGATTCTCATCCAGCCGTGGGACAAGAAGATGCTGCGCGTGATTGAGAAGGCGATTCTCGACTCGAACATCGGACTCACCCCCTCGAACAACGGCGAGCAGATTCGCCTGACGATTCCGCCGCTGACCGAGGACCGGCGCAAGGAGCTGGTCAAGCAGGTGCGCGGTGAGGCCGAGACGGCCCGCATCAGCCTGCGCAACGCCCGCCGCGACGCGGTGGAGGCCTTCAAGAAGGCTCAGAAGGAGGGCATGCCCGAGGATGAGTCGAAGGATGGCGAGACGCAGACGCAGAAGCTGCTCGAGAAGTTCACCAAGCAGCTCGACGGCGTTCTGGAGCGCAAGGAGAAGGAAATTATGACCGTCTGAGTCAGGCCCTTCCCGAGGCAAGCTCCCGACGGGGTATCGGGCATAAGGTCGCCGCAGCCGAAGAGAGCCGGTGGCAGCCGACTGCTGCCGGAAAGGCTTCGACTCGTTGTCGAAAGACCGCCCGTCCCAGCCAACAAAACGCAAAATGAAAGCACCGCCCCTCACAATGGGGACGGTGCTTTTTTCATGTCCGGCGGTCCCGTCTCCGTGTCTGGGCCCCACCCGCCAATAGGCACCACGCCGCGGCTCGCACCAAAGGCCCGGACCGGCCGACAAGCGGACCCGCGCCGCAGCCCACATCAAGGGCCCGGCGGAGCTTCCCTTCCCGCACCCTCCATCCGAAAGCGGGCGGAACCCGGGGTATCCGCGAAGCCCCCCCAAAAAAACGGCAGGCAGAGGCCAAACGGCATCCGGGCATGGACCTCTCCCACGCCATTCCATCCAAAGCGGACAGAAAACCGGAGGCTCCGGCAAAGGCCGCAAACAGAGGAGAAGGAGAGACGGAGGGGAAGGAGGGGAAGGAGGAAGGAGGAAGGAGGAAGGGAAAGAGAAAAGGGGGAAGGAAGCCAGAAAGCAGGAAAGCAGAAAAGCGGGGAAGCGGGGAAGCCGGAAAGCGGGGAAGCCGGGAAGCCGGGAAGCCGGGAAGCCGGGAAGCGGGGAAGCCGGGAAGCGGGCGGAGGCACAAAAAGGCATAAAAAAACGGAGGCGCACCGTCGGGTGCACCTCCGCCTGCGGCTCTCAGCGGAGCCTTGCGTATCGGAATTACTTGTTGCGGTAAATCTTCTTGTAGCCGTAGATAGCCTCGTCGCCGAGCTCCTCCTCGATACGGAGCAGCTGGTTGTACTTGGCCATACGGTCCGAACGCGACATCGAGCCGGTCTTAATCTGGCCCGAGTTGGTAGCCACGGCGATGTCGGCAATCGTCGAGTCCTCGGTCTCACCCGAACGGTGCGAGGTTACCGACGTGTAGCCGGCGCGGTGTGCCATCTCGATGGCGTCGAGCGTCTCGGTCAGCGTACCAATCTGGTTTACCTTGATGAGAATCGAGTTGGCGCAGCCCATCTCGATACCCTTCTTCAGGAAGTCGACGTTCGTTACGAAGAGGTCGTCGCCCACCAGCTGGCACTTGTCGCCGATTTCGGCCGTCAGCATCTGCCAGCCTTCCCAGTCGTTCTCCGACATACCGTCCTCAATCGAGTCGATGGGGTACTTGGCAATCAGGCCCTTGAGGTACTCTACCTGCTCCTTCGAAGTGCGCTTTGCACCCTTCTCGCCCTCGAATACCGTGTAGTCGTAGATGCCGTCCTTGTAGAACTCCGACGAAGCGCAGTCCATGCCAATCATGACATCCTTGCCCGGAACATAGCCGGCCTTCTCGATGGCCTTGATAATCGAATCCAGAGCATCCTCCGTACCGTTCAGTGCGGGAGCGAAGCCGCCCTCGTCACCTACGGCCGTCGAAAGACCGCGCTCGTGGAGCACCTTCTTGAGGTTGTGGAAGACCTCGGCGCCCATGCGCAGACCCTCCTTGAGCGAGGGAGCGCCCACGGGGCGAATCATGAACTCCTGGAATGCGATGGGGGCATCCGAGTGCGAACCGCCGTTGATGATGTTCATCATCGGAACGGGCAGCGTCTTGGCGTTGGCACCACCGATATAGCGGTAGAGGGGCATGCCGAAGTAGTCGGCAGCAGCGCGGGCCACGGCCAGCGAAACGCCCAGGATGGCGTTGGCGCCGAGGTTCGACTTGGTCTTCGTGCCGTCGAGGGCAATCATCGCCTTGTCGATGCCGACCTGGTCGGAAACGTTCATGCCGATGATGGCGGGGGCGATTACGTCGTTGACATTCTGCACGGCCTTCTGTACGCCCTTGCCCAGATAGCGGCTCTTGTCGCCGTCACGGAGCTCGAGGGCCTCGTTCTCACCCGTCGATGCGCCGCTCGGAACAGCTGCGCGACCGAAGGCGCCGGATACGGTACGAACTTCGACCTCAACGGTCGGATTGCCTCGCGAGTCGAGGATTTCCCTTGCGTGAATCTCTACAATCTGCATAGTCGTAATAATTTGATTATGGTTTGAATAACTTAATTTCCAATCGGTTTCGTGCGATTTGCACCGCAAAGGTACAAAATTATCGGGAAAAGAGTATTTCCTCTCCGTTATTTTTTCACACAAAGCGGGCCGCAAATTTGGCAATTCGCCGCAAATTTCTATCTTTGTTCCCCAACATCAACCCGCAAACCCTTAAAAAAACGCCTCAGGCATCCCGCCCATGCGCAAAGTTCTCTCCTTTTCCCTGCTTCTGATGCTGGGACTCGTCGCCTCGCAGCTGCTCCCCGGAGTGCTCGGCGAGGGCTACGCCGCCTTCAAGACCGGCTCCGACACGCTGCTCTACATCTGTCTGGCCTTCATCATGATAAACGTCGGACGTGAGTTCGAAATCGACAAGTCGCGCTGGAAGAGCTATACGGCCGACTACTTCATCGCCATGGCCACCGCCGCGCTGCCGTGGCTGCTCATCGCCCTCTACTACGTCTTCGTGCTGCTCCCCTCCGACCTCTGGAGCTCGCCCGAGGCGTGGAAGGAGAACCTGCTGCTGAGCCGCTTTGCGGCCCCCACCTCGGCCGGCATCCTCTTCACGATGCTGGCGGCGCTGAGCCTCAAGTCGAGCTGGATTTACCGCAAGATTCAGGTGCTGGCCATCTTCGACGACCTGGACACCATCCTGCTGATGATACCGCTGCAGATTATGATGATAGGGATGCGCTGGCAGCTCTTCGCCGTGCTGCTGGTGGTCATCGTGCTGCTCACCTTCGGCTGGCGGCGGCTCGGGCACTACGACGTGCGGCAGGACTGGAAGGCCGTGCTGGGTTACGCCGTGGTGGTCTTCGCCGCCACGCAGATGGTCTATCTGGTGACCAAGCACCTCTACGGCCCCGAGCACAGCATCCACATCGAGGTGCTGCTGCCGGCCTTCGTGACGGGCATGGTCATGCGCCACCGCCACATCGACACCCCCGCCGAGCAGCGCGCCTCGACCGGCGTCTCGTTCCTCTTCATGTTCCTCGTCGGGCTGAGCATGCCGCTGGTCACCGGGGCTCCCCATCCGGTCGAGAGCCTCGCCGGAGGCCACTCGGTCACCGGTTCGCAGCCCGTCATGCCGTGGGGCATCATGCTGCTCCACGTGGTGGCCGTCTCGGCGCTCTCGAATCTGGGCAAGCTCGTGCCGATGTTCTTCTACCGCGACCGCCGCAAGAGCGAGCGTCTGGCCCTCTCGATTGGCATGTTCACCCGCGGCGAGGTGGGAGCCGGCGTCATCTTCATCGCCCTGGGCTACAATCTGGGCGGCCCGGCGCTGATTATCTCGGCGCTGACGCTCGTGCTGAACCTCATCCTCACGGGCGGATTCGTCGTCTGGGTCAAGCGGCTGGCGCTGCGCTCGGCCGCACCCGAGGAAGGCCCCGCAGCGGGCTCCGAAACGGCCGCCTGAGCCCAGCTCTACCGCCCGCGCCCGACCGACCTGCCGGTACGGACTTGCCGACCGGTACAACCGACCTTCATCGATGCGGCCTCGCCGCCCCCGCCTCGGACAGGGCAACGTTCCCGACCGACTCCCCCCCAAAAAGGCATAAAAAGCCCCGAACCCTGCTGCGGGTCCGGGGCTTTTTCGTCGAAGTCCGGGGCTTTTCCCTCGGAGTGCGGCATGCGCACGGCCGCCAAGATGCGGCATGCGGCACGCCCGGGGCTTTTCGTCGGGATGCCGCAGCCGGCGCAACCTGTTCAGAGCACCGCCCCGGCGCAACCTGCTCGGAGCGACGCGCCGAAGCCGGGGCGCCGTTCTCAGAGCGCCGTAAGGCGGTAGTCGCCGGCACGCTCCGCAACCACGCGCTGCAGCTGCTCGACGGTGATGCCCTCGGCACAGCGGACCGTCGCTACGGGCGGCTCCAGCGTCACGCTGGCCTGAACGCCCTCGATGGAGTTGAGCGCCTGCTCGACATGCGTCCGGCAGTGGTTGCACATCATCCCTTCGACCTTGAATTTCATCTCTTTTTCCATAATATTCCTGTTTTGATTGTTTGTTGACTCCGTGTCAATCGTCGGCTCCGAAGAGGCACCCTCGGCCGGGGCCTGCCCGGAGGGCTCTTTACGCGCCGTGCACTCCTGCGCTCGGGCCGTAGAGGGCTCCACCGGGCAGACTGCCGCAGCAGGCTCCGCCGGACGCTCCTTCCCGGCCTGAACCGGACATTCCCTCTCCGCAGAGGCCTCCGCAGTCGGGCGCTCCTCGTCGGCGGCCTCTTCGGCCGGCTCATCCGGGGAGAGCGAGCCGCGGCGCAGCCGGAGGCTGTTGGTCACCACGCTGACGCTGCTCAGCGCCATCGCCGCGCCGCCAATCATCGGGTCGAGCAGGAATCCGCAGCAGGGGTAGAGCACGCCGGCCGCAATGGGGACCGCCGTCAGGTTGTAGATGAAGGCCCAGAAGAGGTTCTCGCGGATGGTGCGCCGCGTCCGCTGCGAGAGGGTCATCAGCTCGTCGACCTTGCCCAGGTCGGGGGTCAGCACGGTCACCATCGCCGCATCCATCGCAATGTCGCTGCCGCTGCCCATCGCCACGCTGAGGTCGGCGGCCGCCAGTGCGGCGCTGTCGTTGATGCCGTCGCCGACCATCGCCACGCGGTGCCCGGCGGCCTGCAGCTGCCGCACAAAATCGCACTTGCGGTCGGGCAGCACCCCCGCCTCGACCCGCTCGATGCCGACGGCGCGGGCCACGGCACGGGCGGCATCCGAACGGTCGCCCGTGAGCATCCACACCTCGACGCCCCGCCGCCGCAGCCGCTCCACCGCCCGGCGCGAACCGGGCCGCACGCGGTCGGTGACGGCCAGCAGCGCCAGCGCACGCCGCTCGTCGGCGAACCACACCAGACTCTTCGCCTCGCGGCTCCACGACCCGGCCCGGCGGAGCATCGCCTCGTCGGGCTCGATGCCCGCCTCGCGCAGCATCGCCTCGCTGCCGACCCGATAGCGGCTCCCCGCAACGCTTCCCGCAACGCCGCGGCCGGCCTGCGTCTCGAAGTGCTCCACCTCGAGGCGCTGCCGCTCGCCCAGCGAACGGGCCACCGCCTCCGAAAGCGGATGCTCCGAGCGGAGCGTGAGGGCGCTGAGCACGTCGCGCAGGCGCTCCTCCTCATCGGCCGGCAGTTCGGCCCAGAGGGCGTCGCTCACCTCGGGATGCCCCTCGGTGAGGGTTCCCGTCTTGTCGAGCACCACCGTGTCAATGCGTCCGGCCGTCTCGAGGCTCTCGGCGTCGCGCACCAGAATGCCCGCCTCGGCCCCCTTGCCGACACCCACCATCACGGCCGTCGGCGTGGCCAGCCCCAGGGCGCAGGGGCAGGCAATCACCAGCACCGTCACCGCCGCCAGCACCCCGTGCGAGAAGCCCTCCTCGGGGGCCAGGAGCCACCATGCGGCAAAGGAGAGGAGCGCCACGGCGAAGATGACCGGCACGAAGACGCGGGCGACGCGGTCGACCAGTTGCTCGACCGGCGAGCGGCTCCCCTGCGCCTCGCGCACCGCACGGACGATGTGGGCCAGCAGCGTCGCATCGCCGCGCCGCGTCACCTCGAAGCGGAAGCTGCCGCTGCCGTTGACCGTGCCGGCAAAGACGCGGTCGCCCGGATGTTTGGCACTGGGAAGCGGTTCGCCCGTGAGCAGGATCTCGTCGACGTGCGACCCGCCGGAGATGACCCGGCCGTCGGCCGCCAGCCGCTCGCCCGCACGCACCTCGACCACGTCGCCCGGCTGCAGCGCCGCCAGGGGGATGAGCTCCACCCCGCCCGGCCGCTCGACGCGCACCGTTGCGGGTTGCAGTCCGCTCAGCTTGCGCACGGCATCCGAGGCGCTCCGGCGGGCCCTCATCTCGAGCATCCGCCCCAGCAGGATGAAGGCCACCACGACGCTCGCGGACTCGAAATAGAGGTGCGGCTGGACCCCCCGTTCGAGCCAGAAGCGGGGGAAGAGAAGGTTGAAGATGCTGAAGAGGTAGGCCACTCCGGTGCTGGCCGCCACGAGCGTGTCCATGTTGGCGGCGCCGTGGCGGAGCTGGCGCCAGGCGCGGCGGAAGAAGCCGCCGCCCAGCACGAAGACCACCGGTGTCGAGAGCAGCCACAGCAGGTAACCGGCCCACGGCTGTCCTCCCCAGACCATTCCGACGACCGCCACGGGCACCGCCAGCGAAAGGGCCCACACGGCACGGCGGCGCAGCGCACGGTATTCGGCTTCGCGTTCGCGCTCGGCGGCGTCGAACGCCTCGCCCTCGCTGGAGAGAAGCAGGTCGTAGCCCGCCTCCTGCACCACGCGGCGCAAGGTCTCGGGGGTGCAGAGCGCCGGGTCGTAGCGGACGCCGGCCGTCGAGGCGGCATAGTTGACCGAGGCCTCGGCGACCCCCTCCTGACGGCGGAGCACCTGCCCCACCCGTGCGGCGCAGGCCGCACAGCTCATGCCCGAAACGGGGAAGACCGCATCGACGGTGCGGTTTTTTGACGAATTCATGGATGCACGTTGTTTCATACGCCGGCAAAGATAGGTAACTGGCGGCGTTGACTCGTTACAGAATCATGGATAAGATTTATATCCGGCCGGAAAAGGGCGCCGGGCGGGACAGGACGGGAAGAGCGGGGAAGAGGGGCGGTGAGGCCGGGGAAAATCGGGAAGAGGGCCGAAGGGGTCAGACGGAAACCGGAGGGGCGGACGGGGCAGGCAGGCGGGGACAGGCGGGGCGGAGACGGGATGCGGGGGCGCCCAAGGAGAACGGGCGGGCACGAGGCAGGCAGGAGCGGACGGGCGTCACTTCACCTTGTCGAGCGGCAGGCGGGGGTGGGTGCCGAGGCGGCGGAAGGCGCTTGGCGTGAGGCCCGTTTCGCGGCGGAACTGCGCGCTCAGATGGGCTACGCTCGAGTAGTGGAGCAGGTCGGCGATTTCACCCACGGTGAGCTCCCCCTCGGAGAGCAGCTCCTTGACCCGTTCGATTTTCTGGGCAATGCAGTAACGCTCGATGGTGGTGCCGCACGCCTCGGTGAAGAGCTTGCTCAGCAGGCTGTAGTCGGCATGGCAGCGGCGGGCGAGGTAGTCCGAGAGGTTGACGCGGGCGGCCGAGGCGTCGTAGTGGACCAGTTCGATGACGGCCGTGCGGATTTGCTCGACCAGCCGCTCGCGCGGGTCGTCGAGAAGCTCGAAGCCGCACTCTTCCAGCGCCCTGCGCACCTCGTCGCGCCGGGCGGCGGGCAGCGGTTCGACCAGCTCGGCCTCGCCCAGCTCCACGCGCACGGGGTGCAGCCCCAGCCGCTCGAGCAGCCGGGTGACCACCATCACGCAGCGGTCGCAGACCATGTTCTTGATAGGAAGGATATGCGTTTCGTCCATCGTTCCGTGGCACCACCCGCCAGGGAGGCGGCCCTCCGTACAAAGATACGTTTTTTTCGACACACCGCACCGGCTGTACCCGCCGGAATGGGGCCGCACCACACCGGAGCCGTCTCACCGCACCGGGACTGCCGGCTCCGGAAGGGGCTGCCAGCTGCGCCTACCCGGGATGAGGCCGCCTCGCCCTACGGCATGAGCAGCGACGAGTCGCCGTAGCTCAGGAAGCGGAAGTCGTGCTTCAGGGCGTAGTCGTAAATCCGCCGCCAGTCGTCGCCCACGAAGGCCGAGACGAGCAGCAGCAGCGTCGACTTGGGCTGGTGGAAGTTGGTGACCATGCGGCTCACAATCCGGAAGTGGTAGTCGAGCGGCGTAATCATAATCCGGGTGGCCGCCTTGATGCGGTCGACGCCCCGGGCATCCATCCACCCGAGCAGCGTCTCGAGCGCCTCGCGCCCCGTGAAGGAGGCGGGGATGTCGTAGAGCTCCCACTGCCCGATGACCCGGTCGGCATCGGGCTCCCCTCCGCAGCGGATGCGCCACGCCAGGGCCGGCAGCGACTCGAGCGTCCGCACCGAGGTGGTCCCCACGGCGGTGATGTCGCCCCAGCGGTCGAGCAGCCGGGCGACGGTCGTCCGCCGCACCTCGAAGTGCTCGGTATGCATCGGGTGACGCGCCGCATCGTCGTCCTTGACCGGCAGAAAGGTCCCCGCCCCGACGTGGAGCGTCACCTCCTCGAACTCGAAGCCCCGGGCCTTCATCCGCCCGATGAGCTCCTCCGTAAAGTGCAGCCCGGCGGTGGGGGCGGCCACCGACCCCTCGAACTTCGAGTAGACGGTCTGGTAGCGCGTGTTGTCAATCTCCTCGCTCTCGCGGTTCAGGTAGGGCGGTATGGGGATGCGGCCCAGCGTCTCGAGCAGCTGTCCGAAGGTCATGTCGGCCGACCACTCGAAGCGCACCCGCTGCTCGCGGCCCCCCTCTCCCACGCGCCAGGCGCGCAGGTACTCGGCGCGGCCCTCGTGGTCGAAGTTGATTTCGACGTACCCCTCCTTCCACTTCTTGAGGTTGCCCACGATGCACGACCACTCGCAACTCCCCTTCACGGCGAAGGCGCGCTCGTAGTCGGCCGGCTCGCAGGGCTCCAGGCAAAAGACCTCGATGCGGGCCCCCGAGGGCTTGTGCATGATGATGCGGGCGCGGATGACCTTCGTATTGTTGAAGACCAGCAGCTGCCCGGCGGGGAGCTCCTCGCCGATGTCGGCGAAATGGCGCTCGGAAATCTCGCCGTGACGGTAGACCAGCAGCTTCGAGGCGCTGCGCTCGGCAAGCGGGAACTTGGCGATGCGCTCCTCGGGCAGGTCGTAGTCGTAGCGGTTGATGTCGATATGTCGTTCCATGGCGGTCGTGTTTCTCTCGGATTCGGGGGCAAAGATACACAAAAGATGGTGAAAGAGATACAAAAGAGGGACATCGGAGGGTGCTCCGGCCCCGCAAAAGGGGGACAAAGCGCCCCGCCGCACACGATTCGACGACCGGATGGAGGGCATTCCCGATATTTTTTGTAACTTTGCAGCGCTTTAATGCTCTGAAAACTTATGAAAACCGACTTTCTGGTTATCGGTTCCGGCGCGGCAGGTCTCTGCTTTGCGCTGAAGGCCGCCTCCCACGGGCACGTCACCCTCGTGACCAAGGGCGAGATGAACGAATGCAACACCAACTACGCACAGGGCGGTATCTGCTCGGTGACCTACGCTCCCGACACCTTCGAGAAGCACATCGAGGACACGCTCGTCTGCGGCGCCGGCAAATGCGACCGGAAAGCGGTCGAGCTGGTCGTTCGCCGCGCCCCCGAGCTCATCGCCGACCTCATCGCCTGGGGCACGCGCTTCGACAAGACCCCCGACGGCCGCTTTGAACTCAACCGCGAGGGCGGACACTCCGAGCACCGCATCCTCCACCACGAGGACCTCACGGGTGCCGAAATCGAGCGCGCCCTCATCGAGGAGGTGCGCCGCCACCCCAACATCACCGTACTGGAGCACCACTTCGCCATCGACCTGCTGACGCAGCACCATCTGGGCGAGTTCGTCACCCGCCACACGCGCGGCCTGGCCTGCTTCGGCGCCTACGTGCTCAACCTCGACACGAACGAAATCGAAACCATGCTTGCCAAGGTGACCGTCGTGGCGACGGGCGGCTGCGGCAACATCTACTCCTCGACCTCGAACCCCGTCGTGGCGACGGGCGACGGCATCGCCATGTGCCACCGCGCCAAGGCCATCACCGAGAACATGGAGTTCATCCAGTTCCACCCCACGACGCTCTACCACCCCGGCGAGAAGCCCAACTTCCTCATCACGGAGGCCATGCGCGGCTTCGGCGCCATCCTGCGGCTGCAGAACGGCGAGGAGTTCATGGACAAGTACCACCCCATGAAGTCGCTCGCGCCGCGTGACGTGACGGCCCGCGCCATCTACCGCGAGATGACCAAGCGGGGCGAGGACTTCGTCTACCTCGACGTGACGCACAAGGACCCCGAATCGGTCAAGAGCCACTTCCCCAACATCTACGAGAAGTGCCTTTCGATTGGCATCGATATCACGCGCCAGTGGATTCCCGTCACCCCGGCGGCGCACTACTGCTGCGGCGGCGTGAAGGTCGACACCAACGGCGAGACCTCCATCAAGCGGCTCTACGCGCTGGGCGAGACCTCATGCACGGGGCTGCACGGTGCGAACCGTCTGGCCTCCAACTCGCTCATCGAGGCGCTGGTCTACGCCGACCAGGCCGCCCGCCACGCCTCGGAGCAGCTCGAGCACACCGACTTTCAGGAGGGGATTCCCGACTGGGACTTCGAGGGGACGCAGCACACAGAGGAGATGCTCATGCTCATCCAGTCGAAGCGCGAGGTGCAGCAGATTATGTCCAACTACGTGGGCATCGTACGCTCGAACCTCTCGCTCAAGCGCGCCATGCGCCGGCTCGAGATTCTCTACGAGGAGACCGAGGAGCTCTACAACAAGACGAAGCCCAACCGCGAGCTGTGCGAGCTGCGCAACATGATTGCCGTGGCCTACCTGGTCATCAAGCAGGGCCGCGAAATCAAGGAGTCGGTGGGCTGCCACTACAACATGGACTACCCGAAGGCCTGAGGCCCGGGGGCCGTACGCTCCGCAGGCGCGGCAGCGGCGGCATGAAGAGCCCTTCCCGCCGCCCCTCGGGGGCGGTGAGCGCATTGCCCGGGAGCCGCTTCCCGGGCAATACGTTGCGGACCCGGAGCCTCCCCGCCCGGACCATCCGTGAGGAGAGGGAGGGGCGAGCATCCGGCCGGGAAATCGGACCGGAGGAAGGAGAACCGGGAAGACCGGGAAGGACCGGGAAGGACTGAGAAGGACCAGAGAAACCGGAGGAACCGGAAAAGATAGCCGGAGACGGCCGGGAGGTTTGCCCCCAAGACGGCCGGGAAATGGCCGGAAAGAGAGCCGGAAAACCGGACCGGAAGACGACCGGGAGAGAACCGGGAGACCCGGAAAGCGGCAACAACGGTGCGGCGAGAGACGACAGCGCCGCCACAACAACGACACGACAACGAACGCATGACCTTACAGGAAGAGATTACACGCCGGCGCACCTTCGCCGTCATCGCACACCCCGACGCGGGTAAAACGACCCTTACGGAGAAACTGCTCCTCTTCGGCGGCGCCATCCATGTGGCGGGAGCCGTCAAGAGCAACAAAATCAAGAAGGGAGCCACCTCGGACTTCATGGAAATCGAGCGCCAGCGCGGCATCTCGGTGGCCACCTCGGTGATGGGCTTCGAGTACGAGGGGTGCAAAATCAACATCCTCGACACGCCGGGCCACGAGGACTTCGCCGAGGATACCTACCGCACGCTGACGGCCGTCGACTCGGTCATCATCGTCATCGACGGCGCCAAGGGCGTCGAGGCCCAGACGCGCAAGCTGATGGAGGTCTGCCGCATGCGCTCGACGCCGGTCATCGTCTTCGTCAACAAGCTCGACCGCCCCTCGAAGGAGCCCTTCGACCTGCTCGACGAGGTGGAGAAGGAGCTCCACATCCGCGTCCGGCCGCTGGCCTTCCCCATCTCCAACGGCCCCACCTTCAAGGGGGTCTACAACCTCTACGAGAAGCACCTCTCGCTCTTCACCTCCGACGAGAAGCTGACGGCCGACGCCTCGACGGTCGAAATCTCGGACCTGAACTCCGCGGAGCTCGACGCCCGCGTGGGGAAGCAGTATGCCGACCAGCTGCGCTCGGATGTCGAGCTCGTCGAGGGGGTCTACGACCCGTTCGACCGCGAGGCCTACCTGCGCGGCGAGCTGGCGCCCGTCTTCTTCGGCTCGGCGGTCAACAACTTCGGCGTGCGCGAGCTGCTCGAGTGCTTCATCCGCATCGCCCCCTCGCCCCGTCCGGCCCCGACCCAGACGCGCATGGTCGAGCCCTCGGAGCCGCGGATGACGGGCTTCGTCTTCAAGATTCACGCCAACATGGACCCCAACCACCGCGACCGAATCGCCTTCCTGAAAATCTGTTCGGGCATCTTCGAGCGCAACAAGAACTACCTCCACGTGCGCAGCGGCAAGCAGCTCAAGTTCTCGTCGCCGACGGCCTTCATGGCCGAGAAGAAGTCGGTCATCGACGTCGCTTACCCGGGCGACATCGTGGGTCTGCACGATACGGGCAACTTCAAAATCGGCGACACCTTCACCGAGGGCGAGAAGCTCAAGTTCACGGGCATCCCCTCCTTCGCTCCCGAGCAGTTCCGCTACATCGAGAATGCCGACCCGATGAAGTTCAAGCAGCTGGCCAAGGGCATCGACCAGCTGATGGACGAGGGCGTGGCGCAGCTCTTCACCTCGTCGCTCAACGGCCGCAAAATCATCGGCACGGTGGGCGCCCTGCAGTTCGAGGTGATTCAGTACCGCCTCGAGCACGAATACAACGCCTCGTGCCGCTGGGAGCCGATTTCCATCTACAAGGCGTGCTGGATTGAGAGCGACAACGCCGAGCAGCTGGCCGACTTCAAGCGCCGCAAGCATACCAACATGGCTGTCGACAAGCACGGCCGCGACGTCTTCCTGGCCGACACGAGCTATGCGCTGGCGCTCGCCCAGGAGAACTTCAAGGATATCCGTTTCCACTTTACGTCGGAGTTCTGACCGTCCCCGGAACCCCGATTCACCCTTAACCGCACCTAACAAAACTCCGGAGTACCACCCCCTGCCCGGAAAGCATCGTTGTCCCCATGAAGAACAACCGATTCTCTCCGCAGGAAACCGCCCGCCGCAAAAGGGCCGAAGAGAAGACCGCGCAGGAGATGAGCCGCAACCGGCTCATCCAGCTCTTCTGCCTGCTCTTCTTCCTCAAGTTCCTTCTGTTCGACCTGCTGTGGTGTCTCGACACCACCTTCTCGTCGTTCTCCTATCCGATTGCCTACCTGAGCAAGAGCATCCTTGCGCTGCTGCTCACCCTGCCGCTCGTGCTGCGGGCGCCCCGCTGGGTCGAGGCGGTCGTCGCGCTGGCCACGGACCTCTTTCTGGTGGCCAATCTGCTCTATTTCCGCACCTACTACACCGCCATTCCGCTCGAATCCTACGCACTGGCAGGCAACCTCAGGGACTTCACCGCAAGCGTCACCGAGTCGCTGCGGTGGCCCGACCTGCTCTTCCCGCTCTCGACCGCCGCGGCGCTCCTCGCCGCGCGCCGGATGCCGCAGCCGCGGCTCCCGCGGCGGGGGCTTGTGCGCTACGCCAACGCCCTGCTGCTGAGCTCGCTGCTCACGGCGGCGCTCCTGGTCGGCAAGGGGGGCTTCCGCCGCAGCTACGAGGCGATGCTCGTCCACAGGCAGCTGAGCGCGACGACCACCTACTCGCTCTTCGGCACGCTGCTCTACGAGGCGCTGCGCGAGCGGGTGGAGTTCACCCCCGAGCTGGCCGGGGAGGTCGAACGCTGGCTCGCCGCCGGGCGCCCGGCGGCCGATGCTGAAGAGGCCGCAGAGGAACTGTCGGCAGGCGGAGGCAGCGCGGCAGGCGAAGAGGCGACCGGCAGAGGACACAGCATGGCCGACGCGCTGTCGACCGGCAGCGATGGCGAAGAGGCCGATGCACCGCGCACCGGCGCGCTCGCTGACGCACCGCACGCCGCGCAGCCCGGCACAGGCCTCAAACCCCATTCCGCCGCGCAGCCCTGCACAGACTCCAGCATAGGCCCCGATGCCCATTCCCCCGCACCTGCCGCCACACGCCCCAGCGCACACCCCGCCACTCGGCCGAAAACACTCCCGGGCGACCGGCGCCGGGTGGTGGTCATCTTTGTCGAGTCGCTCGAGAGCTGGGTGCTCGAGCGGAGCGTCGAGGGGCAGGAGCTCACCCCCTGCCTCAACCGGCTGCTGCACGAGGAGCGGACGCTCTACGCCCCGCAGGTGGTGACGCAGGTCAAGGGGGGCCGCTCCATCGACGCACAGCTGCTTGTCACGGCCGGCCTGCTCCCCCTCGAGAACGGCTGCTGGAGCGCCCGGTGCCCCCATACGGCCTACCCCTCGCTGGTCAAGGCCTTCCGGCAGCGCCACCCCGGCGCCCGCGCCCTGCTCTTCACCCCCGACAAGGAGATTGTCTGGAACCAGATGATTGTCGCCCGCGAGTTCGGCTTCGATTCGCTCCTCTCGCACAAGCACTTCCGCAACGACCGGACCACCGGAACGGGCTCCCGGCGGAGGCTCTGCGACGGGGCCTTCTTCGACCAGTGCCTCGAGAAGCTCGCCGAGCCGCAGATGCTGCCCGACACGGCGGGGGCCTGCTACCTGCAGTTCGTCACCTACTCGAGCCACCACCCCTTCGTCATCCCCGAGGAGCTGCACCGCATCCGCCTGCGGCAGGAGATGCCCCGGCGGCTGCGCGACTACCTCACGGCGGTCAACTACGTCGACCACGCCCTCGGGGAGTTCATCGCGGCGCTGCGGCGCAATCCGCGCCTCTCCGATGCGATGATTGTCATCACGGGAGACCACGAGGGGCTCGCCTCGGAGCGCCCGGCCCTGGCCTCCAGTGCGGCGGGACGGGGACTGGTCAGCGAGGGGCGCTTCACGCCGCTCATCGTGGTCAACGCCCCCGCAGCGATGCGCTGCACCGACACGGTGGGGCAAATCGACATCTACCCCACGCTGCTCGACCTGCTGGGGCTCGACGACTACCACTGGCACGGGCTGGGACGCAGCCTGCTGCGCGCCGATGCGCCGCGGGCGGCCGTCGACCCGCGTCTCGAACGGGTGGGGGCGGCCGTTGACAGCACGACGGAACAACACCTGAGGCAGGCCTGGAGCCTCTCCGACCGAATCATCCGCAGCGACTACTTCCGCCACACGGGGCGAGAGTAGCCGCCTGCGGCGGGCCGCCCCGTTTTCGCTGCCGCCAGGGTCCGGACGCCTCCGCAGCCACACCCGGCTTTTCCGACACGCACCGTCGTTTCTCTCCATCCGTAAGCCTCACCCCGCACCCTCCAAGAGACGCCGCCGTTCCTTCCACGGCCTCCGTCCCCGCCCCATCCGGAACCGCAGCCGCCCCATCCGGGAACCGCAGCCGCCCCTTCCAGAGGCCTCCGTCCCGCCACCTTCCGGGACCGCAGTTGCCCCTTCCAGAGGCCTTCGTCCCCGCCCCCTCCGGAGCCCGCGGCCGTCCTCTCCCCCCTCTCACCCCTCTCTCCGCCGTACACGGGGACAAAAAAATTCCCGGAGCTTATCGCTCCGGGAATCTCTCTATCGAATCACACCCCTTGCGGGATGCAACCGCTCTGCTTAGTCAACCTTCGGGCCGGCTGCAACCAGCGACTTGCCCTCTTCGTTGCCGGTGAACTTGGTGAAGTTCTTCACGAAGCGGTTGGCCAGGTCAACGGCCTTCGTATTCCACTCGGCAGCATCCTTGTAGGTGTCGCGCGGGTCGAGAATAGCCGAATCAACACCCGGCAGCTCGGTCGGAATCGTGAAGTTGAAAATCGGCAGCTGCTTGGTCGGAGCCTTGTCAATCGAGCCGTCGAGGATGGCGTCGATGATGCCACGCGTATCCTTAATCGAGATACGCTTGCCCGTACCGTTCCAGCCCGTGTTCACGAGGTATGCCGTGGCACCCGACTGCTGCATGCGCTTTACCAGCTCCTGACCGTACTTGGTGGGGTGCAGCGAGAGGAATGCGGCACCGAAGCATGCCGAGAAGGTCGGCGTCGGCTCGGTGATGCCGCGCTCCGTACCGGCCAGCTTGGCCGTGAAGCCCGACAGGAAGTAGTACTTCGTCTGCTCGGGGGTCAGAATCGAAACCGGGGGCAGTACGCCGAAGGCGTCGGCCGAGAGGAAGATGACCTTCTTGGCGGCGGGAGCCTTCGATACCGGCTTTACGATGTTCTCGATGTGGAAAATCGGGTACGATACGCGGGTGTTCTCCGTTACCGACTTGTCGGCGAAGTCGATGGCGCCCTTCTTGTCAACCGTAACGTTCTCCAGCAGGGCGTTGCGGCGGATGGCGTTCCAGATGTCGGGCTCGTTCTCCTTCGAGAGGTTGATGACCTTGGCATAGCAGCCGCCCTCGAAGTTGAATACGCCGTCGTCGTCCCATCCGTGCTCGTCGTCACCGATGAGCTGACGCTTCGGGTCGGTCGAAAGCGTGGTCTTGCCGGTACCCGACAGACCGAAGAAGATGGCCGTCTCGCCCTTCTCGTTGGTGTTGGCCGAGCAGTGCATCGAAGCGATGCCCTTGAGCGGCAGCAGGTAGTTCATGTAGGAGAACATACCCTTCTTCATCTCGCCGCCGTACCAGGTGTTGATAATCACCTGCATCTTCTCGGTGAGGTTGAAGACAACGGCCGTCTCCGAGTTCAGACCCAGCTTCTTGAAGTTCTTCACCTTGGCCTTCGAGGCGTTGAGTACCACGAAGTCGGGCTCGCCGTACTTCTCCAGCTCGGCGTCCGTCGGACGGATGAACATGTTCTTCACGAAGTGTGCCTGCCAGGCAACCTCCATGATGAAGCGAATCTTCAGGCGCGTGTTCTCGTTGGCACCGCAGAAGGTATCAACCACGTAGAGCTTCTTGCCCGAGAGCTCCTTCGAGGCAATCTTCTTGAGCTCCTTCCAGGCAGCCTTCGTTACGGGCTTGTTGTCGTTCTTATACTCGTCGGAAGTCCACCAGATGGTATCCTTGGTGGTCTCGTCCATTACGAAGAACTTGTCCTTGGGCGAACGGCCGGTATAGACACCCGTCATCACGTTCACGGCGCCCATGTCGGTCAGCTGACCCTTCTCGTAGCCGCGAAGGCCCTTCTTCGTCTCCTCACGGAACAGCTCGTCGTAGGAGGGATTGTACACGATTTCCGTCACACCGGTAATCCCGTACTTCTTCAAATCCATTTTGTCCATAACTAAACTTATTTAATAAAACCTCAAATCCTTTGTCCGGTGGTCGTCAGCGCATTGCGGCGCCGGGCCCGGTCGTCGCCCCGCGCCCCGGCGGGCAGCGGCCCGCAGCACGGAGTTCGACGGCACAAAGGTATAAAAACTTTTAGGAATGTGAAAAAAATAACAATCAAAAATCGTGACAAAGCGGGAAGTGTGATTTTTTGCATTTTTTCCCGGACTATCGGGCAATTTTTCGGCCGAAAAGACGTTACGGGGCGCCGCGGCCGAACGGAGCGCGCACAACGGGGCGGGGAAGGGGTGCCGGAACGCGTAAAAGGGGGACACCGGGGAGTGCGCAGAGGTTTGCGCAGCAACACGGGAGGAACGTCGTCGGGCGCGGGAAAGAGACGGGCCGGACGGGCGGCGGCGGCAAGCAGAGAGAAAGGGACGGACGCAGCGGAGGCGGAAGAGGGAACGGGACGGGACGTAGCGAAGAGGGAAGAGAGGACGGGCGGCGGAGCAGGTGGGGACAGAGCAGATTAGGAAGGGCCCGGAAGGTGCGGGGCAGCAGGCCGCGGAAGAGCTGATGGGACAACAAGGCCGGACGCAACGGGCGAGGCGGTGCCGGACAGGCGGCAGAAGAATTGACCGAAGCGAAAAAAACAGCCAAGGCGAGCGCAAAACGAACGGCGGAACGAGCGGCGGGATAAGCGGCAAGACGGGCGGCGGAGCAGGTGGCGGAGCGGGTGGCGGAGCGGGTGGCGGGAAACGGACAAAGTCCGAGAAGAGCGCTGCGACTGAAAAACCGGCAAAGGCCGGGAAACGGGGCAAGGATGAAAAACGGGACCAATGCCGGGAAAAATCGGGCGCGAGGGCCCGCACCGAGGCTCCCTTTTCGCCACCTTTTTCGTATCTTTGGAGCATTATGGCCGGCATCTACCTTCACATCCCCTTCTGCAAGCGCTTCTGCGCTTACTGCGACTTCTACAAGAGCGCCCGCCTCGAGCTCCTGCAGCCGGTGGCCGAGGCGATGCTCCGCGAGCTCGACGCCCGTCTGGGCGAGCTCGACGGCGAGCCGCTCCGCACCCTCTACTTCGGCGGCGGGACCCCCTCGCTCTGCCCGCCCGAGACGCTGCAGCGCTTCATCGACCGCATCCTCGAGCGGCGCCCCGACGCCATTCTCGAGGAGGTGACCGTCGAGGCCAACCCCGACGACCTGACGCCCGACTACCTCGCCCGACTGAGCCGCACGCGCGTCAACCGCCTCTCCATCGGCATCCAGTCCTTCGACGACGACTGCCTGCGAATGATGAACCGCCGCCACACGGCCCGCCAGGCGCTGGAGGCGCTGCACGAGGCGCGCCGCGCGGGGTTCCGCAATCTGACAGCCGACCTCATCTTCGGCATCCCGGGCTTCGGCGAGGAGCCGCTCCGCCGCAGCCTCGCGCAGCTGCTCGAGGCGGGCGTCGAGCACGTCTCGGCCTACCACCTCACCATCGAGCCCGGCACGGCCTTCGGCCGCCGCGAGGCGCGCGGCGCGCTGCACGCCGTCGACGAGGAGCAGAGCGTGCGGGAATTCCAACTGGTCCACGAAACGCTGACCCGGGCCGGATTCGAGCACTACGAGGTCTCGAACTTCGCCCGCCCCGGCTTCCGCGCCCGCCACAACAGCGCCTACTGGAGCGGTGACCCCTATCTGGGCATCGGCCCCGCGGCCCACTCCTACGACGGCGCCGTGCGCCGCTGGAACGTCTCCTCGGTCGAGGGCTACCTGGCCGGCGAGGAGGGCGGCAGCGAGCGGCTCACCGAGCGCGACCGTTACAACGAATATGTGATGACGGCGCTGCGCACGGCCGAGGGCATCGACCTCGAACGGCTCGCCGCACGTTTCGGTCCGCACCGCCTCGAAAGCGTGCGGCGCACGGCCGAACGGTTCATCCGCGCCGGAGAGCTCGCCGAGCAGAGGGGAAGGCTCGCAATACCCCCCGAACGGTTCCTCGTCTCGGACGATGTCATCGAGCATTTCTTCGAAACGTAACTCCGCAACGCAACCAAATGTAACTTAAAGCATAAGGCCACGCAGGGCAAACTTTTTTTGTTTGATAATTGATTGATAACCAGTAGTTAGTTTCGCTTAAAAAAGCTAATCTCTACTTATAAGCATACATAGAGGGTTTCAATAACCAACTGATACTGAAGACAAAAGTATATAAAAAAGTCGGATTGTAAAACACTGGAAAAGAACCTTCTTTTATCAATCAAGGAAATCAAAAAGTGTATAGAGCAAAGTGGCGCATGTATGGTATAGATAATTCCGTACATGCGCCACTTTCTTAATCATCTGATTTGCATTGATTTACATTAATTGTTATTATATACTATCATTTGGTACTGATAAGCATTGATTTTGCTTGTGGGGTGTATTATTGTCCACCTAAAAAAATCAAGAATATCTCCTTGAAACGGGTTTGACGAGCAGGTCGATGTGCTCGTGTTCAAGGATATGTTCCATAGCCTTGTATATGGGCATCTTTTCGATACCGGCAATCTTCAGGGCTTCCATCTTGATGGTATTCTCGATGAGCAACAGGTAGTCTTCCTCCTTCAGCTCAACATATTTCTGTGACTGTGATTTTAATTTTGCCATATTGATGTTGTTATTTGTTTCCGAAGTCGGCAGGAATCTCACCCCACAGGCGGTTGTCCCAGTGCAGCACTTCGATGTCCTTGATTCTTGCCTCCATCACTTTGAGGAATATCTCCGCTTTCTGCAATGCCGGGCATCTGCGTGAAGAGGCTGTCTGTTTGTTACGATACCACGTGATGGCTGTAATGCTGTCCGAGTAGATTGTTCGCGGACTTTCCGGATGTTCCATGACATATCTGACCGCCTCGACAATGCCGAGAAACTCCCCGATATTGTTCGTCCAGTTACCGATAGCTTTGGAAAAGAGTTCTTTTCCTGAAGAGAGGTCGACAGCCCGGAAGCGTGTCAACCTCTCTTTTGCAGAATGGGCACCGTCGGTCGCAATACCCACGACCGGTTTTTCTTTCATTGAATTCCTCCCTGATGTCTGTCTCCCGTATAGATGAACCCGTCGGATTCCATACGTCGTACCAGAGCACGCGCCTGATTCAGATAGTCGGTGATGACACCTTCCTTGTACTTGATATCCTTGCGTCCCTTGAGGATTTCCAGCACACCGTCTATTGTGCGGCTCATTACGCTCTTGCCGTCTTTCGGGTCGAAGAAAATCTTTTTGTTGCCGAACGTCACAGTTACTTGATACAATGTCTTCGGGACGATCACTGTTTCCACATGCGCCTGAAATAACACGGGGGTAGCGGCAACGACTACATACCCGTTGGCTTTGTGCATGGGTTTCAACTCTACCGAGTATAGTATGTTTGGCTCGAGAGTTCCTTTCAGGTCTTCCGAAAGGACACAAATCTGCTTGCCGAATCTTGAGTCTTCACGGACTCCCATCAATTTACGTGTCTTGGAATGGCGCGAAACGAACCCTATCAGTTCGCCCGTCTCTTCCGATCTCGCAAACTTCAGTTGCGATTTTTCCGATGTCATATTACTGTTCTTTCATATTCAATCTATTGCTTTCAATTGACAATCTGTTTTCAATGGGTCACTTTTCCATACAAATATATGCCAATTTTTCACGCCAACAAAACGTTTTAGTTATTAATTTTCAGATGGTTATGTGTAATATATATAGAGAAAAGGCTGCATTCAGTACAGCCTTTCCTCCTCTGTAAAATGACTGAAACGCTCGTCAGTATCAGAAGTTTGCAGTAGATAACGGCATTTCCAATAACGGTAAATCCGCCTTCCGTTGGGTATACAGTGATTTATATCGTCAGCATTCAGATATTGGTTCCCTTGTTCCGTACCGTGGTGCATCCATGTAGCGCACCCGGGCAGGTCCGGGTTGTTCCGGACATAGAAGTCCATTTTCTCTTTACCGGCGACAAAGATATTGTGTATCCGTACGTCCTTATCGATAGGAAACCGGTAGGCGTACAACGCGAAGTCACAGATGTCGGTTTCCAGCAGGTTGCCGCCAAAGTGTTCGGGAGCTTTCCGTTTCAGGTTCTCGAACCCCTCCAAAATACCCGGCCTGTCGCATATCTCGGCAAACCTTTCATCCGTTACCGGCGCAGCCGTCGCATAAACCACCCGAAAACCATTATCCGTACTGTCCAGTACCATGACATGCGCGACTATCCCCGGTGATTTGTTGATACTTTCGTCAATGCTGTCCGAGTCCGTGGTCAGACAGCATTTCAGCGTTCCGATGATTAATACCGCTACCACCAACAGTGTCCAAGGACCTATTGCTGCCGCTATCAATATCAATTCATCGGCCCGTTTCCGTATTTGTTTCATTGATTTTGAGAATGTGGCGGCCGGATACCCCCCGGACCTCGGACACGCATACCTTGCATCCTGCATCCAGCAACCGGTTTCTACATTCTTCCAAGGCGGCGTCGGAAATCCTGATGGCAGGTATACCTGCCGCCGTCATCTTGAACCGGGGCACTTCCGTGATCCGGGTAATCGTTTCGGCATCATCAAAATACGCCTCGAATGAATCTCCGACATGGAAAAGGATGATGGTTTCCACGCCATGCCTTTCCTTCATGCCGCCGTAACAGCGGCGAATAATCTCTTCCTTTTTCATATCAAATAGATATATTAGGTTTGATGTCAGCCAAACATGAAAGTGCCTGTAATCCGTTCAACTGCCGGGCTTTCGTCCGAAATACATATACAGACTTTCTTCATCTGACAAATATACAATAAATTACGGAACGACCCATGTCTATTGCATGAAACTATCCTTTCATCTTCACCTCCCTTCTTTCAAATTGTTCGCGGATGATTTCAACGAGTTGTCCGATGCTGTCGATTTTGTGACTCTTACCGCAGGCTTTGCCATGGAACAATGGCGTGAAGTACAGGTTAAAATCCTCATCGATGGAAAAACCTCCCACGAGGACGATACCCGCCTTGATACGGTAATACTCGCCGTACATGGCGTAATCATCCGTAGTTTTGGTGAACCCGTACTCCGGCAACAAGTCCGGCAAAGTGTCCAGGATCGGCCGGATAACATCCTTGAGAAAATTCGGGGTCTCAACTTCCTTTTTCCGTTTCCGACCTTTTCTGCCGGTTCCGTTATCGTCTTGCAGGTAATGGGCATCGAAACGATCCTGATACCTTTCTGTCAGTTCCTTAATATCCATATCCTTTATACATTTAATTGTTTTCCTCAAGCCACTCTTCCAGTGTCATGGAGGCCTCGAAACCGTATTCGTCAATCTGTACATAGCCGTCCTTTTCCGTGATAAACTCTTTCCTGGTCAGGATGGTTCCGCCATGATTTACCATCACCGTCGGTTCGATGGTCGCCAGACGGTCCCCGTCATCCGACTCCCGGATATCGTATGCGTACAGTCCCTCCGGAACGGCATTCCGGTCAATCCGCATATCCGTAAACAATGCAGGCGTGTCATTGATGGTCATAGACTCAAAGGTCTCGTTGCCAATGTTTTCTTTTGTAATCATATTTATTGATTCAAATAGTTTATTATTCCTGCTTGGGAAGTTCAATGGCTCTTACCCAATTGTTCCGGTCATCAAAACATTCATCATTGATGTTGGCCGTAAATTCCAGCGGTGTCATCTTCTCAACCCGCGTTGCGGGGTTATTTTCGTAATCAACGATGATTTTCCCGGCCGGAACGTCACGTTCAAATTCGTCCAGCGGGAAAGAGAATATCCATATTTCCCGGTCTTTATCTTCCCCAAGAAACGCCTTGAGGTTGTCTGTATAAGCCTGGCATTTGTCCCACGAGGTTTCCACGAATGAAATGATTTCCTCTTCCGGTTTGCCGATACGGTCTTTCAGGAATGCAACGGCATTCCCTTTCCAGATATCCTGCTCGACACAGAGTTCCAGATAACGTTCCCAGACTGTCACCAGCCAGTCCATGTTAATCTCATGCAGGTGGCGGCAGGTGAAACGCTCCCGGCTTTCCGCGTTGTAAAGCGTGCAGCTTCCGTCCGTGCGTATCTCCTCCAACCGGTACATGGTGTATACCGGTATCCCGTGGCCATACCCGTCTTCCCCTTCCTCCTCGACATATACCGTATGGGGCAACATATTTTCCGGCATTTTCGGTATCGCACACAGGTTGGCTATAACTTCCTGTTCCAACGCTTTTTGTTTCTCCTGTATTCTCATTGTCTATCCATCTTTTAGTATGATTTTACCTTCTTGAAATAATCTCTGTTTGTAACGACGGTGGTTGCGTATATTTTCGGTATGTTTCTTCCGGTCATATTTATACAAGCCTTTTGCCTTGTTCTCTCTCAGCAGTTCCTTGTTCCGCTCTTCGCTTTCTGGGTTCACAATGAAGGTTATCAGCCTGCGGCTGACACCGTATTCCCGGGCAAGCTGGCGCTGGCTGACAGCTTCTGTCATGTAACGGTGGAAAATTTCAGCCTTCTGAAAAGGAGTGAGCTTCTGCCTGCGGTCATATTGTGTCCCGCTGATGATTATTCCCGAGCTTTTGTATGGCATGGTGAAGTCTGTTTTTCGTTTGTGGTCCATGAATGGTAGATGCGTTGTTTGCCATCTAAGGAGAGTAGAAACCAGCGGCTATAAATCCGTTCCAGCGTTTCGGTGTCGTGCCCGTATATCGGTCCCAGTTCGTTTGCAAACATCGCCGCTACCTTCAGCCTCCTGGTATCGGACAGCTTCTCCCACCAGCGGCAAATGGTCTTGTACTGCTTCACGTCCGTTACAAGGTCCGGAACCGGAGCGGAGGAGATATATTCCGCCTCTTTGCCGCACGGTGCCTGCCAGAACCCCTGTTCGCAAAGAGCGCGTTGCTCGTCACAAACCCGTTCTGCAAAGGATTTGAGTGCCATTTGGAATATCTTTCTTTCCAGTTCCTTACGTTCCATGGACAGTTCATGCACACCCACGTTCAGCCCGTGCTTATTGCGTTCATCCGGGGAAAGCTTGTTGCTCAAGGCTTTCCTGACCAGTTCCAGCCGTTCTTTCAGAGGGCCGTATTCGTTGTTATCTAAATACCGGTTAAACAGTTCCTGTTCGTTTCCGGGCAGTATGAATATATTTTCCATCATGCATCATTTAAGTTATCGGATGTGAATAGGATATATCGCAGTGGATAGCGGGTGTCGGGGTGCGGAAATAGCCACGAGATCCCGTGCCGTCAAGGGGCGCAGAAAAACGGCATCGAACTCCTGAGTATCGTCTTCACGGATATCTCGGACTTCAATGATCCATGTGCCTTCATAGCGGCACCAGGCAATCACCTCCAAAATCATTTCCTTTCTGTAGTCAGCCGGTCCGTCCCCGAAACTTTCACGTATCCGCTTAATTGCATCGTCTGTCAGCCGGACAAATTCCCCTTTGCGGAACGGAGCTTCCGGCGTAACGGCAGGAGTCAGCATCTGCCAGTCTTCATGTCCGTCCAGGTCTTCCACAGCCATTGCGTAGGCTTTGTATTCAGCTTCGGTCTCGAAATGTCGGGTTATCACATATCCCCCGGATTCGGCCGTGCTCTCCACCGACGAGATATCCCCGGTTTTCCTGTATATGCTTACAGTATCCTTACCGAGTAGAACTTTTACTGTTATCATTATTGCAGATGGTGTGGTTTTATTATAAATGGAACTCCACGTCTTCCTCCTCGAACTCCGTGTCGTGGTCCTCGTTGTACCCCTCGACGGTCGAACCAGGGACATAGGTCTCTCCGCCAATCCCATAACGTCCGGCATCGAGCAGTTTCCGAAGGGTTTCGGTGTCCCCGTTTAGAATCCTTTCGATGTCCTCCCGGCTGCCCCGGACGCTAATTCCGAGACGTAGCCAGAGATTTTCCTCTCTCGAGGTGTCCGCCTCTTCCGACCGGTGGCGTATGATATGATAATCACTCCATCCGTCGGCATCGTTTACCCCGGCGATGTAGGCATTGTACTCCGCCTCAGTCTCGAACTCTTTCTCGTCCACGACGCCCCCGTTATCCGCCAGCCATTCTTCAGAAGGCAGTTCATTGTTCTCTTCATATTCCCGTACGGCGTCCTCGCCGAAAATCGTTGTTATCTTTATCATGTGTCTTTGGGTTTTGAATATTTGTTATTTAATGGTTATCAAACTCGTTTGCCCGAACCGGTTTGATTCGGTTCGCAGACAGCCACCCGGTTTCCGGCGCGTATCAGTTTGGGGAGATACACGTCCAGGTCACGAAAAGAAAACCGCAGTTCCTTGACGCCTTTCCCTTGCCCGTCGACGCGTTCGGCGGTGGCAATGCCCAAAATGCCGGAAGCGGCGATGGCATCATCCTCATACAATTCACAAGATTCCCCGTTTCGGAAAATGTACAGGGCATCCGGGTGCGCCGCTTTCATCTCGCGGTATTTTCCCATCATGTCGGAAACTCCCGGGACATTTCCGTTCCCCGTTACATTCCGGGTCTTCAGTAGGTTCCTCGTGGCGTCGATGTCGATGAAATTCGTCCAGCCGGCTTTATGAAGTTCGACAGCAGCTTCCCGCAGGGATACCTTCCCGTTCTCGACCTCCTCTTTCAGGGATTCGAGAATGTTCTTGATTTTATAATCATTCATCATATTTTTTATTCTTTGGTTACATTGTTACTTGTTCCGACGGTATTCCGGTCAAGGGGAAAGCACCCGTGGCCTCCGGTAACCCGTCGATACACTGCCCGTCGTCAGGATTTCCCCGACAGGTAATGCCCGATGGACTTGTAACGGTTAGGAATGTTCGCGTTCTCGTTGAAACCGTTCAGGCAGTGGAGCAAGGCATCTTCGAGCGTGACATAACGACGGTCGAAAGTTTGGATATTATCCAGACAATAAGCATTTACAGCGTATTTGAAAGGCGCGTACATCCTTTCGTTCTCCCGCTTTAAAATGACAAACCAGTCGAAATGGAGTTTCAAGCGGAAACCGTCGCTCTCGCCGACTTTCATCAGCCGCTCTTTGTCGAGAAGCCGCCGCACGAGTGTGGCGTCGAGCTGACGGGTATACTCCCTGTACGCCTTGATACGGGCCGTGTAAGCCGCGGCATATTGTTCGATGTCCGTTTCTTTCAGCCGATGTTCCGCCGGGTAAAAGTCCAGCACCTCTTTCGTCGTGACGGGAATTTTCAGGTCGTCCACCCCGATCTCGTAGGTCTTGTTTTCCAACACGTCGTGGAACTCGAACCCTTGAATTCCCATGAGGGTAAATTCTCGCGTCGGGTCAGGGAGCGCAAGTGATTTGAGCTCTTCGAGGTCGCGGCACACGGCCACGACCGGATACTTCTCGACCACGTCTGACGGGCCTCCGATGCGGATATACGCCTTTTCACACCCGTCGTAATCACCATGCCGGACAATGTCGCAGCAGGTGTAGTTGGGGGCGGCACGATGCCGCGCCGTATATTCCGTCCAAAGCTTGTCCAGCCCGGCTTTTACTTCGTCAGGGTCGGTCAGGGCAACGTTGCCGCACTGGCTGCACCGGCCGTCCGACAAGGCGTTGCGGGTAAATTCGAGGAACTGTCTGGTGTTCGGGTCGATGACGGCGGTACATTTCACTCCAGTGCCGCCGCAGATACTGCATACGATTGACATAAGTTTTTTGATTTGTGTATTTATTCGTACAATCTTTCTTTTTGACGCTTTTTCAAGGTCATCCGGAGATATTGCATCAGTTTCCCGCAGGGACACAGGGCATGTTCCCGTTGGCGGGCATAACTCAGGTCCCCGTTGGAGAGAACCATGCCTTCAGCATTGAGACAGAGGTCGCCGTAAACGTAGTTCTCCTCCGTAAGATAAATCCCATGAACAGGGTTCGGAAACCCCTCCGTGCTGCGGCCTTCCCGGAAAAGGAAGATACGCTCGGCCTGTCCCCGGACTCCGAAAAAGGGATACGGGGAAAGTGCCGCGAGCGTGGCGGCATGCTCTGCCGGATCATGGAAGCGGTCGTCGCTCATTTCGAGCATGTGGCCGGAGTCCTGTTCCTTTTCCTCCTGGTACTCGTACAGTGCGGCGCAGGCTTCTATGAATTCCTCCGAACGGGATGTGGCAGAGCCGTTGGTTACGATATAAAAGTCATTGACAGTAATACCGTAGGCGCGTACCCGTTCGAGGATATGGCGGATGGCCCGGACGTTAAGCGACGGCTCGCCGCCCGTGATGTTGAAATGGTGAATATGCCTGACATGCCGCAGCAGGTTGCTTATATGTTTCAAAGGGATATCCACGGATTCGGCATCTCCCCGCATGCAATGGGTACAGCGCATGTTGCAACGTCGGGTAATCTCGATGCAGAGATTCTTGATATATAGTTCTCTCATATTCGATGTAGTTCGGCTTAGGTTTCATCCGGGATTTCCTTTCCCGTGTAAGGATTATACAGCGGTGTGTTGCCAACTGCCTCGGCGTCAATAGCGAAACTGCCACGGCCTACGTCGTAGAAGAGTTCCAGCTTTAGTGGCGTTGAAGCGATGACTTTCTCAGCCTCGGCTTGTGACAGGCCTGAATACATCAGGCATTTGACACGACACCGGAACATTTCCGGATTGGTTTCCGGCGTGGTAACTACATCAACGACCTCGCACACTTCATCCGTGATGGCGAAGCGGTCGGGATTGGGTGTGCCGTTCCTTCTAGAGCCGTCCGATGCGGCATGTCCGGTGATTGAATGGTTCCGCACCTTTTCGGCGGGATAGGTCTTATCGCCTTTGGCGAAATACGACTTGCCGGAGGCGACACAGGCATGATAGATTACGTCGTGGACCTTTCGTCCGTTGTCAAGTATAATTGTATAGACCGTTCCCTCCTGCAAGACAGGAACGGCATTCGGTTTATGAGACATAAGATTTGTTTTTAGCTGTTTATGAATTTCGGTCTTGCACGCCGCATGATGTGTAGGTCATCGTAACCGATGGCTCTCAGTTCGGAAAGCGGGTTGCGGTACTCCTTTTCATGGGCTGGCCGTGTCATGGCGATCACGCCCGCATAGTCGGCTGCGCCATGCTGGCCGACATGCATGTAGGAGGTTATTTCACCCCGCCGTCCGCTCCACGGTATGTCCGGGAACAGGGCGATGACCTGTCCGTCGGGATAGCGTCTAAAGACCACCTTCGTCATTTTTCCCGCAGATTTCCGTGTCGATTTCATAGTCCCCGTAATTTTTGAATTCATAGTCCACTTCGCTGATAATTTCGTCAACCTCTTCGTCCGTTATTTCATCAGCCTTCGGGTTGTCGATATCGAGCCGTACGGTCAGGTAAATGGTTCTTGTTGCCATAATATCATACATTTTTTAGTGTAACAAAGCCGGCTTATGACGGACCGACGGTATATTTCTCTATCAGCCGCTTCCGGTACGCCTTGTCTTTTCCGGCGGCAAGGCTTGCCAGTTTGCGGATATTCCGGTTGGCTTTTTCCGCGACCTGCTCCACTGTCGGTCCGGGAGTCATGAAATCACGGCATCCGGCACCGCAATACCGCTGCTTCCCCTTGACCGTCCTGCCACAGGCCGGACACCGGCGCTTGCCGTCACGCTCCAGCACTTCCAGAATATTGGCATGAATGCCTTTCCACCATTCAATACGGTCTATGTCATAATCGTAGACGGTTATCGTGTTCCCGAAACTGCGGGCTTCGACCTCAACGGCAATGCCCTCATTTTCAAGGTAAACCTTCAATACCGGGTCTTCGTGAGGCTCACAGTGCCTGTCATACCAGATGATATAGGTGGGATCGTCCAGTTCGTCAGGCTCTCCCAGACAGAGTTCCGTAAGGCCGTTGTTCACGAGAATGTTGCGGATGGCGTCTTGTAAATCTTTGATACAGTCCATTGATATTTCGTTTTATGGTTGTTCCTCATTCGTCAGTTCATCTCCGAAGCGTGGCCGACGAACTGGAAGATATCGGCGTATTGTTCGCTGTAGATATAGAATCCGTCCCGTTTTTCCCCGGTCTCCGCATCTATTCCGTCAGCAAGGAGATATTCCCCGTCATCCGTCAGGTAGACATCGGTAAGCTTGATACGGGGCGTGTCGTGCTTCCCGTACAAGGTTGTCGTGACGGGGAAGTTGTTGTCATCGAGTTCCTCCTCTTCTGTAAGGCCGAGTGATACGCGGCCATATTGTGCCAGGAACTCCAGCATGAATTTCAGCATGGCTTGCTCGGCCTCGTGCAGCCGTCCGTCGATAAAGGCGTACTGGGTGGCGAACAGATGCAGCTTGTCGGCGCTCATTTTGTCCGGGGCTTTGCCCGGCTCCGCATTGTCTTTCTGTATTTTATCCATATCTGTCATATTGTTGGTTTCATGTTTCCAGCGGGGTGAAGGAGACGGTCAGTATCACTTTCTCGTCACCCAGGTTGAACACTTTCAGGCAGTCGTTACTGATAGTCCTTTTCAGGATGTCTCCCCGGTATCGGGAATTGCGTACCTTGAAGGTAAAATCATCAATGAACGAGCTGATGCAATGAAGCACGTGGTCGAATTCTTCCTTACCATACCGTTCCATTTCAGGGAAGATGCCTTTCAGATGCGCCCGCAGGCTCAATATGTAGTTCGGGGTCTTGCCCGTGATTTTTCCCGAGTATGTGATTTTGTATTTCCTGTCCATGATATGCCGTTCCATTTAATCGTTACTGTCATACCAGCCCTCGATCTCATCGAAATAGCCGTTCGAGTCCCATTCTTCCAGCAAGGTGGTCGGGTACGTCCATTCAAGGCTGTAAAACAGATCCTGGCACACCTCTTCATTACCCTTGCACAGGGCGAGCAGTGAGTTATGCGTGAAACAGCCGTCACTGCTCTCCGACACACGCCAGTCCTCACGGTCTTCTGCCGCGTATTCAGGTACATAGCACACTTCATCGGGGCGGTTGAGAAAGGCATCCTCGTTCTTGTAGATGTTTCCTTCCCCTCCGTATTCCAGTTCATAGAACACACCTTCCGGCGTTTCTATCCTGTTGCCAATCTCTATCATAGCGTTACCGTTTCGTGGGTATATATAATCACCATCCGGGAGGAGAGCACCTTGTCGCGTACCGTGGGGTTGGCGATTGCCCAATCGGAATGGAAATGCATGTCCGGAATGGATGCGGTGTCCACAATATCGCCCCCGTTTTCCAGATGGAGATAATCCGGCTGATACAGGTCGCAAAGGAATTTGCCGTCCGTATCGCTGATGGCGTATATCTTGCCGTCGAGTGCGGCCGTCATCTCCTCCTCGCTGCGGTAGACCAACAGGTATTTACAGCCGGTCTTCATCTCTTCCGCAATCCGCTTATGCAGTTCTTCAGGAGATAATTCACGCAGTCTTGACACGACCGCCCCGATACTTTCCACGGCATCGTAGCTGTCCAAGACATCATGGCAGGTCGTTTCAAACTCCTCTTTCGGACGACCCGCAAAATTGATGGTACGGACTTCCTGCCCGTGCCCGCCGAGCAGGTAAAAGGGCGTACCGTTCCATTGTTCCTTTCTGACAGAGAGCGGCCGGGAGCATTCCCGTGTCTGCCGGTTCACAACGGCATACAGTTCCAGACTTTCCCCGCATTCCATACGCAGGATATGCCGGGCGAACTCCGTAAATGTCATGATTTTGATTCCTTCCCCGTTCGCCGTGAAGAAATCCTGTCTTGTCTGTTTCATAAATCCGTTTTTTTAAGAGTAGGTAATCGTTTTGTATAAGGGGTGGAATACTCACCTCGTTTTGAAAAAAAAGACCGCCGCAGCCGTAGCCGCGACGGCCCGTCATCATTATGGCATGTGATGAACAGGTTCTATTTTCGTTATTCGGCCTCGTAGTACGGTACGCCGTGCCTTACCACTGCTTTTTCCATTTCTTCCCACCAGATTTCACTATGGCGGTCATTGTCAAAATCTATGGGCTTTCTTTTACCGAGCCGCAGCCGGTCCCGTGTCTCCATTTCCGTTTCGTACACAATCTGTTCCATTTCTTCGTCCGTAACATGGTAGGTATCGAACGGCTCCGGCAGAGATTCCAACTCCCTGCGTGACAGCTCGGATTGCCCGCAGGTGAAAACCTTGTCATAGAAAGCGTCATCTTTCGGCGGCAGTTCGGGTTCCTGTTCCGGCAGCACATCCAAATAATCCGACTCGTACAGGTAGTTTTCGTCGCGCCCCTTCGTCTGCCGGTTGTTCTTGAACTCTTCCAGATCACTTTCCGTCAGGCGGAATTCCTTCTTCTTACGCCGCAGGTACTCCATCATGTTTTCGAGGGAGGAGAACGGGGCTATGAGCTCCATGGAAGAACGGTTGTGCCAGGCATCGCTCCGGTACAGCAGGTAGACCTGCGGGCGGTTCCGAGCCGCCTCCTTACGGTATTCGCCGAACTCATACAGGGCGTTGTCGAAACTTCCGAATGCCAGCCGGACTTTGTCTTCGACGGATATGGACTCCCGGCATTCCTCGAAACGGCGTTGCACGTATCCGATGAAATCCACGTCTTCCAGAGTCTCCATGACCGTGCTGTCATCAGTCGAGAGCGCGATGTCAGCTCCTGCGAAATTGTCGGCTGACAGCACGTGTTTCTCTTCATTGTATTCGTCTTCCGCCCTGCAGACGGCCAGACCGGGCGTTTCTGCCTCGATCTCCACGACCTTACGGAGCGTCTCTTCGATAGCTATCCGGTATTTTTTCATTGTATGATGTTTATTTGTTTCAGTTCACGTTTGTAGTTTCTCAATGACGGCTTGTGCCCTTTCTCCCTTACGATCTGGCGCATCTGTGCAAAGGTGTATGCCTTCTCCATGTCCAGGCCGTAGTCCGTGGCGAATGCCGTCATTCCGATATAGCAGAAGCCGAACTTCCGGTGCAGCATGTCGGCCGTATAAGGAGTCATGTCTTCCGCCAAGGTTACGGGGACAGCCATTCCCCGGATCTTGAACTTCAAGCCCTCGATAAGGGTCCCGCAGTTGTCGCTGTGGTAGGTCAGGTCCCTGCGGCGGGCGCAGTAACCGATGGTCTCACCCATGAAGGTGTTGCGGAAGATTTCCGTACGGTTCAGGTCCTTCAACTTCTCGACACCGTAATAGCAGACCGCCTGTACGGCTTTCAACGCTTTGTCCACACGGGGTTTGACAAAGCGGGGGTCGTTTTCCGCCACGATCTTTTCCAGCCACGTGCGGTGGAAGGTTCCGACAGGCACGTCGAACACCTTCTCCGGCGTGCAGTATTTTGAATCCGACCGCGTCATCATCAGATGTGCCGAGGACGGCTCGTATTGTTCTTTCAGGTAAAAGGCCAGACAGGTATTGCCGACTTTGCAGTAAGTATAGTCGTCACGGCTGTTTTTCAGCGACAGCATCGTGGTTTCCCCGCCGTAGAACTTCTCGGGCAGTCCGGTCTGTCGGCAGAACTCCGTGAGGAAATGTCCGGGGATGGCATGTGCATAACTGCGCTCCTGGTAGCACTCCTTCGCCATTTGCGGAGTGATGAACCGTTTGGCAAAGTCACAGATATGGTAATGACCGTAATCATACGCCGCCTGCGTGTTCGCGGAGCTCTGGAACTTTTTGGGCATCTGGCGGAACCAGCGGAAACTCGTCCCGTGCTCCATGCAGTAGTCGACAAATTCCCGCGTCCATACATTTTCAGGAAATTCGGGACAGTTGCCGTTTCTTCGGATGAATGCCTTGCACACTTCCACCGTGAGCAGGGATTGTTCAGTTTCCTCGTCGATATAGCAGTTCGTCTCCCGTTTGCTGTTATCGATGGCAATGACCAGTCTTTCCGGTGTCTTGAACCGCTTCGGCAACTCCCCGAACATGTAAGGGTGTTTCTCCATCAGCCGGTCCGCCAGCATGTCGTCCAGATATACCGACAACGGCTTGAAAAACTGGGGGTCTGTGATGAAGTTTTTTCCTTCGGTCGAACAGACAGCCGCATGGAGAATCTCATAGGAATAGAACCGGGCGGGAACAAGCGAGAGGTCATGTTCCGCCATCTTGCGGTAGTATGCCGCAGTCTTGAAACGGGACGGCACGACGGCATCGGTAACCGTGCTCAATATTTTCATCCCGTCGAGCATCCCGTAATAGAACTCTTGAGTCTTTACCTCAACGGGGACATATCCGAGGATAAGCCCCGTTTTCATGACGGCGTCTGTCCTGCTGTCCGTGTAATACGGGTCGTAAATATAGCTGCGCAAGGCCAGGTATGCCAGTTGCGCATCCCAAAGGCGTTCAGGTATGAAGGCGAGAATGTCGAAATCCCCGCGTCCGTTTCGGATGACCGCTTCTGCCATTTCTCGGGTAACCATTGCTTCGGGAACGGCCGTGATATTCTTCGGTTTTTTGCGCATGGCGTAGTCACAGACTGCTCCCGAACGGTACGCCTCCGGAATATTGCGCAGCTCGAAGCTGTGCCAGCTCTCCGTGCTGCCCGCGATGATTCGTTCTATACGTCCGGGTGTGAGGAAACGTCCCGGAATATGGCTCAGCACCTCTATTTCCTTGCTTTCGACGGCTGCTTCCACGATCTCTTCCGTGAACAGGTGTTCCGGCAGCCATTCTATGGCCGATACGATGTTATTGTGCCGCATACAGTTTCTTTTTAAGGTTGGACGAACGGACGATTCTCACAAGGCGGCACCCCCGGTAGACATAGAGTATCCTGGATTCCCGTTCGGCGAGTTCCTCAAGTCCCTGCCAGTGCTGCGGTGTATTTATCTTTTCGAGTCGGACATGGTTGTTCACATATACCGTGATCGGTTTCATGCTGTCATGGGAGGGCGTATCTTCGACGAAGAGCGGCTGTTCACAGTATTCTCCCTTGTCCATGACATGCCATCTGCCGTTATCGAACAGGAGGCACGTGTCCTCCATGCGGCCGAAAATGTCTGCGTTGTCCGCGATGCGTGATGCGGATTGCCGCGGTGTTTCCCGTCCGTCACGGATCTTTGAAAAACAGTGGACGGTATCGCCGGTTCCTGTCCATTTTCCATAGGGTGACGGTCCCAGTTTTTGTATGTCGCCCAGCGACAGCAGGGCATCTACCCGTCTGTCATTGGGATAGAACACCCGGAGTTTCCTCACAAGGTCTTTTGAAAGCGTCTCATGGAGCGCCTTGATGTGCCGGACACTGCCGTCCGGCAACAGTTTTCCGATTTGTATGCTCATAATAGTGCTATCTCTTGTTGTTGAAGTATAGCCGGGTCGTCCTTCTTTCGATTGACAGTCCGGCTTGAAAATTATGATTTACAGAAGTCTTCGGACTGGTATCCGGCCATGTCCGGTACGGAACCGCGTGTCATTCCGTCCTGTCGTCTTCCCGTCTTTTCATTTTCAGTTCCCTGCCGGTTGCCGTGCGGCAGAGCGGCAGTTTCCCGGAAGCGGTTTGCTTGCATCCCTCGACGAGCCGTCCTTCAGACACCATTTTCCCGTACATTTCCCTGATATAACGGTATGCCGGGGAGGTGTTCGAATAAACGGACTTCCCACGGAGTGTCTTGACACGCAGCTTTTCGACGAGTATTTCCAGCACCTGCTCCCGGCTCTTGTACAGGTTCCGGCGCTTGGTGCGGAAGGCGTCGAGAAAGACACCCCCGATAGTCATGTCATGAGTCTTGTGGTAATACGCGAGTTCTTCCTCCTCCGTCAGGTCGAGAATCTCGCCGTAAGTGTCAGTACGTAGGTACCGGAAGGTCGTTCCTTGTGCCAGAATCTTCTCGATAAGCTCCATGTGCTCTTTAAGAACAGGGCCCGATAACGATTGGGGATGACAGTACAGGCATGTCTTTCCGAGATACACCTCGGGACAACCGTCTTTGTATTTGTTTTCCTTGATGCTGAACCCTGTTTCCGTGAAAAGGCGCTTTACCTCGTCGAAGAAGCGTCCGGCTTTCTCTTCCGGCATGCGACCGCCGTCATAGCCGGACTCGACGCGGAAGTATGTGTCGATATATATCGGTGTGTCCATTTACAGTTCTGATTTTGATATGTTATATAAAGCATAGCCCGGAACCTCCCGCTCGGGTTCCGGGCATCGTTGAAAATATTCTCATAGACGTATGGAATCGAACACTTTGTCGATGTCCTCCTGCGCCAGCCCGATGTAGCGCCGGGTGGTTTCCAGGTTGGAATGGCGGAATATCTGGTTGAGCAGGATCAGGCCCTCGGCCGAGCGTCCCATCAGCTCGTAGACATAGCGCCCGAAAGTCTTGCGGAAGGTATGTGTGGAGAATGCCCTGATCGGCAGCCTGTACCTTACCTTGAATACCTTGAGCAGCCTGTTGATGTATTCCAGCGAGTAAGGTTTCCCGGTACGCGGGCTGAGAAAGATGTACTGTTCGGGGGCGGGTTGTCCGAGCATCTCGTACAGGAAACGGTTCTTCTCCTGCACGTCCCTGTTGAACTTGATCAGGCGGTTTTTCTTTGTTTTCTGCTCGATGCGGGTCATGGTGCTTTTTCCTAAGATGTCTTTCCAGCGCAGGGTCCTCACGTCGGAGGCCCTGCATGCCGTGCAGAACGACAGCCAGCAGTAGGTCTCCCACAGGTACTCGCCGTCCTTCTCAAGCCCGCGGACCAGCCTGTTATATTCCGCTATGGGCAGGTAGTCGGCTGTCGTCAGTTGTCCCTTGATTCTTGTCACGTGGCAGCCTTTTAAGATTCCGGCAACCCTTCCGAGAGCATCAGCTCGGCCAGCGCCCCGTTCTGGGGAATCATGGCCGGAATGTCCGTACGTCCGGGCTTGTAGATTTCGGTTGCCACGTTATAGATATCCCACGCCGTGAGCGTCTTCTTCTCTTCGGTGAGTTTGAGCAGGTCCTCGGTGAAGATGGAAATCTGGGACTGGTTCAGGGGATAGGTCTCCACCTTGGACGAAAGACGCTTGTCGGAACTGTCATGCGATACGCGCAATGCTGTCAGCAATCCGATGTAGGCGTACATCTCCACCGGGGTAATTACTTTCGCTTTCAGGCGGCGGATGCGTTCCCTGTCCTCGTTCATCTGTACCTCGAAGTTCGAGAGCCACTCGTCTACACGACCGAAAAGCTCTTCGGTGGTGACTTTGTCTTTCCCGTAGTTCGACACACTGCGTTCGGGGGAGAGGATGCACTGGTTGTGGCACACCCTGACGCACGGGCCGATGGCCGCCTGGATGCCGTCCTGATGGAAGGCGATGACAAGCGTCGTGGTCAGCTCGTCCGTTTCCCATTCCTTAATGCGGATGGTCGTATAAACGCGGCGCAGGATATGCGCCTCGACGGCCATCGCCCCGTACTTTTGTTCCACCTGGGGCAGGACGACCACGCCGGGCTGTGCCTTGTTCTTGTTCTGGGCGGCGAAGATTTCCTCCACCTCGTAATTCAGGTTGTGTTTCTGGCAGATGTCCGCCATGCGCTCTATCACCTCGTAATGGTAGATTCCCTTGAGCGGGTTGCCATAGATGTCATTTTCCTTGTGTGTGCGCCGGAGCGTGTCGAGCGTCATCACCTCGACGTTGTTGTTCTGGAAATCGAACTGCACGGGGGCGGCCGTTGTTGCTAATGCTGTTGCCATAATGATTGATATTAAAAAAGTTATACAATAAGAAAGGCGGTGAACCGTTGTCCATCGCCTTTCCGGAATTCATTTTGCGGTTTCAGGCAGGTAACGCCTGCATATCAGGTCCGTGATACTCGGGTAATACACGTTGCCATAAGTTCCGTATGGTCCGAAACGGGCAAGGAAGCGGAAGTAAAAATCTACCGGACGCCGGTAGCTCGTCTGTATTTTGGTTTTCAGCAGGCGGTAGGCGTACTCGTCAGAATTTTCCACCTTGACCTTGCGTCCGTTGAAATAATAGTTTCCCTCCTTATCTGAAGAAAACGATACCTCTTCCTTTGCCGGACGCTCGCCGGCAACGACCCTGAAGAAGTCCTCCAGGGAGCGGCAATCCTGGTATTCTACCGGAATCGTGTCGCCCTCTCGCAGTTTCACGTCCAGTTTGTCAAGCAGTGTCTTGATGGCGGGCGTGTAGATATTTTCGGATTGGAAGCATCTTGTATCCCGCCAGTATTTCTCGAAAAGAGAGCCGGTTTCAAGGAGTAGGAACAGGGTTTCACGCGCTGTCTGCGGTTTATCGGCCAGATATGGAATATACTCGGTCACCAGTATGGAAAGTGAAAGATACTCCTCCGGTTGCAGTTCGCTCTTCTGGTGCAGGTTACAGTGCCTCTCGAGCAGGGAGTCGATGTCGGCTTCCCGCAAGCTTTCGTCCGTCCATACCAGGCAACCTTCTTTCTTGCAGGCGGGACATTTATCCGCTCCATACGGCAGGAGCATCACCTTGCCGCAATCGGAACAGGTGACCAGGTCGCCTCGTTCCGTATAAACATCTACCGTTTCCATTCTCAATCCTCCGCGTAAGGCCATTCAAGGCAGCAGTCATTGCATACGGCCACGCCCTCGTCACTCAGAATGTCAATATCTGTGCCCCCACATTCGGGGCATACCGGTACCTTTTTCTTGTCCATTCGTCGCTCTGCCGCTTCTTCCGTCAGAAGCAGCGGCACCCAGTATGCCGATGTGCCGAAATCCCGTATCCCGTTTTCATCCTGTATGGGTTCACAACCTTTCGTTCCCATGTATTTCTGGGAGTCCGGCCAACACACGGCACGGTAACACTTGTCCCGTTCGGGAGATTTGCCGGTATGGCGTATATAGTCTTCCTCGGGCACGTAAAGCGCCCCGTTCTCCCCGCTTCCCCATGCCGGATAACCGGTTCCTTCTTCCTCGAAAGGAGCACTTTCCTCGGGAAATTCCACGAGTGCATATAACTTGTCATCCCATGCCAGGGAACACTCGCCGCAGTGGAACCGACTTTCGTGAATATCATAACGGATATTTTCCGAATTGCATTTCGGACAGATAATGTCTTTTGTTTTTACTTTCGGGAAACTCAGGATTTCTCCGGCAATGATTTCCATGCTGGGCCAGAACAACTGTTCGCAGTAATCGTCGGCCATCTTTTCCGCCAGATTCTGCATGTCGTCATCGCTGATCTTTTCCACATCGAAACCTTGTCCTTCCAGGTCATCGCGGTGGACGGACGTGATAGGGAAATACCCGGCGTTCAGCTCCCGGATAAATTGTCTTTCCTCTTCTGTCGGTTCGGGTAAGTTGTTGAAATATTCCCTGAGCCGTTGATAAAGTTCTCTTACCATAATTATATTCCTGTTTTTAATCTAATATCCACCAGTCGAGGACCAGTAGTTCCGGTCCATGATTTTTTCAAGTTCGAGGTCGGAACGTTCTTTCCAGAGGTCGAAGTCATCAAGCAGCTCCGTTCCGTCCTCCAGAGAAAGCACAGTATCCTCATTGTCAAACAGATAGTCTTGTATGTCATATCCGGACGGATAACGGTTTTCCCGGATGATTTCTTCTGCAATTTCCTTGTCCATTCGGTTGCCATTTTTTCAGTTCGCCGGTATTGTAACCGGATTCATTTGTTTTGTCTTTTCCTTGTAAAACCTGTCGATGGCAAGGAAGTAGTCCTCCGCATCCCAATCAGTGCCCGCATGCTCAGTCTCGAATTCTTCCGCCCACTGGACGATCTCGGCATTGACGGCACGGGAGTCCCTGTCCTCCCACAGGTTGTCCGCCCCGGCATTGTAGGCAAGGTCCACGACAGCCTCCTGCAACTTGTTGTAGCCGTTACACTCTCTACCGTTGGAACGCAGCCATAAGTCCACGTCGACGGCATCCTCTTCCGTCGTCCCATTGTGCAGGCACAGGCACTGCCCGTTGCCGTTATGGCATACGAGGACCGGCCGTTTGGTGTCGGGGCATATCCGTACCAGCAGCTCATTGGCGGCAAGTGTTTCCGTATCATGCCCATTGAGCATTGCAGGAAGCGCCTGGCTGACCAGACTCAGGATTTCCTGTTCCTCCTTTGTCCCGGACGGCTTGGAAGCCAACAGGTTCTGTATGCGTTTAAGAAGATTGTAAATCATAATCAGCAGTCATTATGTTCTTTCCAGATTTTACGTTTCTCGTCATAGCCCTTGTTTTCCCACCATTCATTGCAGGTTTCGGCAAACCCCTGATGGTTGTCTCCGGCCGGACACTTGTCCTGACGGCAACCCGTGATCTGTTCCATTTGATTTGCGTCCAACGAGTTCCACCATTCCTCCATGCGTTCTTTGAACTCTTTTAAAGTACAGAATGGCTGATGGTCCTCGCATTCGTCGCACCAGTTATCATAGCGGTCTATACCCGTGGTACCGATGAATGTACGGGCATTCGGATCCACCCATGCCTGGGTCTGTATATTGTCTGAACCGCACCCCTCGCATACGACAATCTCGTCGTCATTGACATCAGCGGAGATGAACCCGTGTTCTTCCAGCCAGTGGGCAATCTCAAGCAATCCCTCGGTCTGTACCTGTCCGATGGGCTCATCGAAATCCTCGCCGGCTTCGCCGTTGAGCGTGCAGAGCAGTTTGCCGTTCCCGTCGATGAAAAGTTCATAAACGGTCGCACTTTCATAACCGCCGTATCCGTAAAAAGCGGAATTGTGGACCACCACTATCGGGGAGGTTTCATACTCCGCTGATTCCGCCTCCCGGTAATGTACGCCGCAGTTGCGGTAGAACGTGCCGATGATGTTGTTCTCCTTCTTCACGGCGTCGCGGATTTTCTCCATAAGTGATCTTCTGATGGAGATGATACTGAGGTGCGCATAATCCTTACGGAGACGTCTGTACACTTCCTGCTCGAAGTTGCCTCGAACAGAGTCGAAAGGGGATACGCCGGCGTTCTCCCGGATATATTTGTCCTCGTTAAAGTTGTAGCGCCGGCAGACAATATTCTTGACGCGGCGGAATTCCTCTCCGGCAAATTTGAGGATACTGTTCTCGCCTAGCGAAGTCGGAAAATAGCAGCGGGGCATGTGCACTGTCATTTCACGGTAAAGTGTGTCATCGTCTTCCGGAAAGGTTCTGTCTGTTTCCGGCTTTGTAGGTTTTTCCTGTTCCATGTTGCTTGTTTTTTATCTGTAGTTGAACAATTTCCGGTTTGCCGCCCGTTGCATGGCGGTCACCATATTCTTATGTCATAATCTTTAAAATAGTATTCCAACTCTTTTAATCCTTCCAAAGAGTGCAGCTCGTTCTTTCCGGTCACTTCGATGTCGACGGATACTGCATTTTCATCTTTGATGTTTACTTTGGCATTGTCAAACACGCATCTTACATATTCTGCAATGCATGAGGCAGGCAGGTCGTTTTTTACAATATTAAGTACCATATTATTTATTGTTCATTAAATGTTTGCTACGTCCATAAACCGGGCACCGCTTGCGGTATCTGCATTCGCCCCGGGCCGCGTCGGTATGCGCCCGGTGCCATTCATCCCAGCTCTTCACTCCATTGTCTGTAAGGAATATGATCAGTTGCATGCAGCAGAAACCGCGTTCCTCACGTTTCCGGTCATGAAGGTTGGCCAGCCCGTTATCTTTAGGTTTCATACAGGTTTGATGTTACGGCAGGTTTGCTCGAAACGCCTTCATGGCATATCATTAAAACCATGAGACATGCACATAGGCATCGCTTTGGTCACTGCCGTTGATTAGACAATCAAGTACTTCGATAAACTTTTCCCGGTCCATCCCGGCCTTTGCCAGGCAGGAATAAAATTCTTCGGCATTCTGCCGGAAGGTTTCATCCTGTTCTGAGATATGTTTTCTTAGCTGCTGCAGACCCGAACGGGCTATTTCGAAGTCATCGGTATAGGCGTCTTCTGCGGAGTTATCAACTTCGAACATTGTCAGGATATCATAAAAGATATCCTGACCGCCCCCGCCATACATACCCGGATATTTGTATTCGATTTGCCAAACTCTGGCTACATGTAGTTTCTGGCCATTATCTTTTCATTTTTCGGATTTGTTGTCTTATGCAGTGCAGCATCAATTCGATACCACGGATGCTTTCCTCATTCTCTTTCAGTTTGTAATAGTAGGCGTTCGCTTCGTCGTAGTCTTCCCGTGCCTTGCGCAATCTGCATTCCTTGGCGTCACGGACCTGTTCATGGGACAGGTCGTAACCGATGAACTCGTCCATGAAACAGGAAACCGTACGCCCGTAATAGTGGTCCGTGCGGGTTTCCACCGCAGTACGGATGATGTCGTCGCACCGCCTTCCGAGTGTCCGGAGTACGTCGCTGATATGCCGGTCATGGTACTCGTAACCGAAGAAACGGGTATACCACTCGTGTTCCTGCCGGTTTGTCTTCCCCGCGTAATACTCGTACCATTGGGCGTCGCACTTGGTGTGCCTCTGGGTAACCTTGAATATGGCATACTCTTCACCGATCCATGTAAAACGTGAGAGTATCTCACTCGCTTCTTCCTCATAGTAGCTATCCCGCCAATTCAATTCTTCGGTCTGGCTGAGCGGGAGGAATGACTGTTTGGTGATCCACTGCCCGAAACCTTTGTGCGTGACATGCGGAAGCACTTTCACGACCTTGCTCCATGCCTCGTTGCAGGCTTCATCCAGTGAAGGGAAACTTTCAGGAAAGCGTTCCCTGTCCGTTCCGTCTCGCAACACCTCGTTCCAATCTTTGTCGCAGACAATGAGGGTGAGGTCCTCCCTCACATGGCAGTCGCGTTCGCAATAGCCGTAGGGAGCATCGCAGAGCGTGTACCACTCCTTCGGTCCATAACCGTCGTCACGTCCCAGATAGCGTTTGGGCTTACCCTTCTCTGTCTGCACCTCCCACACTTCCGTGCAGTTTCCACGGTCGATATGGTGCAGGCGTACCCTGATTTCCTTGTTATCTCGTTTTTCTTCCATGTCGTTCATTTTTAGTATGGCCTGTCTTTTTCTTTTCGAGAATCCGGTAGATTTCTTCAAGGTCATGCTCATTGTCTATCGGTTGCCCGTATTCCGTATCCACGATGACCACCCTGGCATTGGCCAGGTGACATCCTGCTATCGTCTTGTCATAGCCGCTCCATTCAGGATTGATTTCTGTTACCGTGTCAAATTCAAGTCCGTATGATGTCTTCATTGTATTTCCAGTTATTATGCGTATTTTTCTATTTTATGCTACCGCTTTGTTCTGCCCGTCGATAATATGCCTGCATTCGGCTTCCAGTTCTTTCATACATTCCGTACCATAGAATCCCCAACAACTGTCCAGTTCATTGTCATCGTCACTTTCCGGCATGATGCGATACCCGAAAACTTCCCCGGTATAGTAGTTGTCAAGGGTACTGATTTCGTCTTGCAGGTATCCCTCGATCCGCTTCCTGCGTTTCGCGGTGATGTTCTTCCACCCGTATTCCCGGCGCACCTTGTCCAACGGTACCGCGATGATTCCGAAAAATCCGGAATCCCACGGGCAGCTGAACGGCGAGGTGGATATTGTAATGCCGCCATGGTCGTAGAGGTAGACCGGCAGGGCGATATATTCCTTCAGGAACGATTCCCGGAAATTTCCGATATGCCCTTCAAAAACCTTGTCGATATCGAAGTGGTCATCAAACTCCTTCTCCGGGCGGTAGCGACGATGTGCCGTATAAAGCGTACCGAGATTGTCATATGCTTCACGCGGGCTTCGGGCGTCATCATCATAATAGATGTTGATGCGGTACCCGTTATATTTGATTTGATTATATAGATTCATTTGCCTGGGTATTATGTCTTGTTACAAAGTCTTACAAATTGTTCCGTAATCTCGTCCCGCTCGAACTCGTCGCAGTTCAGGTCGAAGAATATACCCGAAGCCGCGAGCATGTCACGGGCTTCCCCGTAGGTAAGGTCGTTCCTGTGCCTGTATCTGTCCACCATGTCCCGATGTTCGGCTTCCGCCCGGTCGTGCAGCCTCATTTTATACAGCCTGTACCATGCGGGGAACTGTTCCTTGGAAACCATATTTTCCAGCTGCAAGTCCCGGTATCTTCCCGGTGCCAGCAGGATGTGGCTGTCAATGTAGGACTTCGCCTCGGCTATGATTCCCTCCCTGGTGAAGGGACGGTGGGAGCGTGCCGTGAAATGCACCCATCCACCATGCAACGGGTGTTCGATTTCAATCTGCACACCCTGCCTCCTGACATGTACCACGATATAGGCGGTCTGGCCGGGGAACATATCGTCCTTGAGGCTCACTCCCCGGCAGGCCGGCGGGTCAACATGGATGTAGTGGTCCTGCCTTGCGCCCCCGAGGAACCTTTCAAGCTGCCGCATCGACTGGCGGTAGATGAATGTCCCCACGCGGCACTGGCCTCGGCGGATGTCGCCGTAATAGTACTTTCTTGCCCTTGCTCCGGTAATGCGGGACTCGTCCGATGCCTCGAAATAGCTCCGGTAGGTATCGTCCGTACGGCAGAAATCATATATTTCCTGAAAAGTCCTTGTTTTCATTTGTTACTCCTTTTTATGTATTGTCTTCTTCCGGCGGGGGAAATTCCCCCGTCCTGTAAAATATCTCTCCGAGACGGTCAGCCTGTTCCGCCAGACCTCTCTTCCGGACAGCCGACACGGCATCGCGTGCGGCCTTTTCGTACATGCCCAGCAGTACCGCCTCGGGCAGGCGTTTCGTCCGCCACACCTCCTGTGCGGTGGCGAGCATCTCCACCTCGCAGCCCAGATGGCTGGCCGTGAGGATAATGACGGCATTGCCGATGAAGTTCGGTACGCGTTCTTCCTGTTGTTCTCCTTTCATTGTTCCGTGCCTTTAATCCGTTTCGAACTCGTCTTCATAGACCTCGATCTCCTTCCTGCTCTCGCAGATGCGTACCAGCCAGGTGTATTGGAGCCGTTCCAACAGTTCTATACGGCGATAGCCCTTGTAGGGCACTTTCAGCGTTGCAATGTCTCCCGGTTTCATGTCAGGCGGGTATTTCAAACTGGACATGGAAATGGAATTCGCTTATCAGGCTGCAAATCTGCGGTACTGATTTAGGATCCTCCCCGTAAAGGTAGAAGATGGTCCGGCAACGTGTCAGGCATCGGATACCCTGTTTTCGTAACCGGTACAGCAGGTAGGCCCTGCGTCGTAGTTGTTTCTTGCTCATCGTATAAAGGATTATGTCGTTTTGATTAGAATAGCGGTGTGGTCGTCAAACAGGGGCATCTCTTTACGTTTTCGATGTAATGCCTCCATTGAAAGATGCTCATCTTGTGTTAACAGGGATGAGCATCATTTCAATGGAGGGAGTACTAATTTATTCTGACCCGCCACACCGCGCCGCCTACCGGGCGGATGGTGATGACGGCCTATTTCTTACGCCATGCCGCCATCTTCTTTTTGATGTTGATATTGTTGTCCGCCAGCATTTTTTTCAGGACTGCCAGCAACCGCCAGCCTTCTCCGTTTTTATACTCTTCCGCCTTGGCTGACAGGAACGTCAGTGACTGGTACTTGTCCAGACGCCGACCCCGGTCATTGACAGCCGTGCAACCGTGGAAACGAATCAGGTTCTGCATGGTAAAGAACGCCCCGGCTCCCTTATAGGCATCCATCCATGCCTTGCTTTGAGGAGTGCCCCATGGCAGCCGGATACGACGGTCATTGAACTGTCTGACCGCGTTGTAAAGCTGTGTGGCGTCCAACGCGTGCCTGATGTGGGTTATCGCGATGGAAAGCGGGTAGTACAGTTTGGATTGCAGGTCCTCCACGAAAATATTACGGCCGTGTATACGCTTGTAGGGAACTCCCTTGCATTTTCTTGTTTCCAGGTTGCCCACGTGTTTTTTCAGCGCGTTGACATAGTCGCTCGCGATGGCCAAAACCACATCACGGTTGAACCAGCGGTTTCTCTCGGCAAAACCCGTGATGTCCTTGTGTTCCATCTTCATCTGGGCGTGCAGCTCGTTCAAGAGCATTTTCCACTGGTAATCATAGCCTTTCCGGTGAATCATCTCGGTCACCCCTGCCGGCTCTTTTTCACGGTAATGCGTGTATGACATCATATGGAACATTTGTGCCATGACCCACCGGCGGAAGAGTCGGTTGTTGGGAACGGTACCCTGTGCCATGATGCTGCCGAATATCGGGTCGTTGTCATCCAGGATGGTAAGTTTCCCGTCTTTGTTGGAGGCGATATACTCGCCGCCCTCGGCTCCCTGCATGGCGAACAGGCAGCTCACGTCCACACCGGCACCGCGGAGTGCCTCGATACGCTCCCGCGCCCCTTTGGGAAGTCCGGCAGGAGAATTATGGCCGGCCACCACCGGATAGACGGTGCCCAAATCCGAATTCTTGCCGATAACGGTGCCCGTGGCGGCAAATTCCTTGTCCGCGATGGCGAATTCCGTGCCGCATCCGGGGCACAGGACTTTTGTTTCTTGTTTCTTTCTACTCATTGTGAATTTGTTAATAATTGATTACTTCCGGGTTCCACCCATTTTCTGAGTATCACCAGGTCCTTGTCTTTTTCGCTTTGCCAGAACCATTTGCCCATCGTTTCGGGATTCCATGTGAACCCGCCTATAATCCGGCAGAGGATATAGAATTCCAGCTCGAATTGCGCGGTATCCCGGTGTTGCCCGTACAGCATGTCCCCGTCCTCGAGGTCACTTTCGGGCAATGCCATGAAATACCGGCGGGACTTGCTCTGGCTGCGCTCCGATGGTATCGAATGTTTATAGCGGCGGTACAGCTCCTCCACATCCGTGAAAAAATCCCCGCAGCCGTACTCCGGCAACCACGGAGCGCCATCATACCTGCCGTTCCGTATCATGTGTCTCCCGTTTACTTTTAAACTTCTGGACTGGAAATCAATCCGGAAATTTGCGCCGTTCTCTATGGCGGTGACGGTTTCTCGGTAAATATCTTCCATTTTCTCACCTGTTTACAATTAATGGCACTCAAACCCCTGGCGCGTATCTTTATAGTCCTGATAAATACAGTAGGACTTCGGTCCTGAACCAGGTAGTTGCCTGGCTCAGGACCAAGCTTGAATACTGTATCTTGAATTTGGGTCCCTCGTGCATATGCGGTCGCGCTACCTTCTGTTCAGGGGACTCATCCGGACGGCACATCCCTTTAAAAACCTGATACGGGCCGCGAGTACAGCTGGAACCTGTGTCATCTGTCGTGTTAGCAGGAGATAACACAGGCTCCAGCCGTGTGAATTGCGGCTCTGTTGAAATCCCGGCCTTGCCCCCTTTGCCCTGTGCTGTTCTTTTTGCGGTTCCCGGAATGCCGGCACGTTCCTTTACAGGTCCGATGTCTGCTGTGGCGGAAGCCGGAATGGCGCCGTCGTATAACGTTAGGGATACGACGGCGCGAGACGGGCTTATCGGGGACAGCAGGCTGAATCCATTCCCCCGAACCGCACGTTCCCGTGCTGGAAAAGACTGAAAGTTCTCATAATACCGGCACATGGCTTTATGCTTCCGATGTATCCCGCGTATGGGTCTTCTGCGGAGTCCGAAGGCGACGGTCAGCCGCCTTCAGACTCGGAAAGAAGACGTTGGTACGCGGGATGCCCAAACCTATTCCTTGAACTTTCCCGGTGTGCTCCGGTAACGGGTACGGGACAGACGGCACATGACTTTAATTTCCCGATACATTACAGGCGCAGCCAGAATCGAGATGGGATTAACCGGGTGTTAGACCGGTTAATCTCGATATGGATTCTGGTTATAAGCCTGTAACGTTGAATAGCCTGCCCGTCCACCCGTTCTGCCGTGTGCCCGGCGTAACTTATAGCGATGCCACCAGCGTGTTGTACACCGCCCGGCTGGTCAGAAGGGCGTTACGCATGCAGCCGACAGTCAGGTAACCCGGTATGTCCCGGTCTGTTTTATCGCGGTTGGCCTTCACGTTGCGTCCCCGTCCCCGGACGATGCAGCCATCCGGTTTGGTTCGGACATATCCCAGACCGCCGATCTTGCACCTGCCCGTCTGAACGGCTCTAAAGCAGTCCATCACGAACTTGTTCAGCTCGTTGAGGTCACTCTTCACATTACAGACCGGCAATACCTGTATCGCCCAGCTGAACTCGCCCTTGTACAGGTAACGGTTCACGGCGTCCACGGCTTTTGCCAGTGTCGTGTCCCGGCAGCGGATTGTCCGCCGCTCGATCTCGTGCTGGAAGGTCTTGATGCGTGATGACGAGAGCGAGACCATGCCGCCCTTGATACTGAATCCTAAGAACTTGAACCAGACATCGGCTGCCAGGTATTCCACTTTCTTGGGATTTAGCTTCATGGATTTATCTTCCAGGCGTTTTTGGAGTGTGTCCATCGCTTTTTCATAATCCTTGCCGATAAAAAGCATATCGTCGGAATACCGGACGTAGTAGCCGTTCATTTGTGACAGTTCCCTGTCTAGGTCGTAGAGCAGTACATCCGCCAGCCAGCTAGCCACAGCACAACCCTGTTTCAAGGATTGATACTTGCTTTGCAACCGGTTATCTTCATCGAAATAGAGGTCCGAGTGGTAATATTTCCTAAGTACGTCTATCAGGGCAGACTGGCCGTGTTTGGCCTCCACCTTGTCGAACGCCTCGTCGATGAACCGTATCGGAACACTGTCGAAGTATTTGGAAAGGTCGGACTTCCAGCCCAGACAGCCGCTATTGCCGGTTTCTGTCATCCGGTGGCTGACTTCCGTAACTACCTTGCCGCACCCTATACCGGTCTGGTAGGACTTGCACGAAGAGTGCAGCATCTCCGGCATCAACTCGAAGAGCAGGTCGTTGGCGATACCCAGTACTACGCGGTCCATCGGCTCGTTTACGTACACTGTGCGGAACTCACCGTTGTCCTTGGGTATCTGCGCCGTGTGGGGAGGGGAAATCTCGTACTTTCCCCGGCGCATGGCATAGGCCATCGCCATACGGGTATGCTCGTCGGTCAGCCGAATAAGTTGGTCTTTCCTAATGTCTTTCAGCACGCCTTTCTCAATGGCCTTCGTCCACCGGCCTATGTCGAAGAACATTTGCAATATCTTGTCTTCATTCATGGCACTCAAAACTTTTTTGGGAAAGGATAAAATTCAGTATGTCCATGCCGGATTCTACGTCACATTCCTGCTCGTACTCCTCGCCCGTGTAGTAACTGTAACCCATGATGAAGATTTTCCCGTCTTTCCGGAGCGACGCGTTCGTGATGACCAGTTCCACGGGGTCACGGTCCACAACATGGAGATAGGTCGAGGATTGTTCACCGTTGTCATCAAGGCTGCCGCCACACTCGGAAAGCAGCTTCACGGACAGGGCGTAACATTTTTCATTCAGGGCTTTCTCCGCCACGTGATGGTTGTTCATCTCTTCCGTAAGTGTTCGGATGCGGTCACCGCGTCTCTGCTCGGGAACCGGTTCGAAAGCGGTTTCGAACATCCAGACAGGCATCCATTTATGGAAGACGGCGGGTCCCAAGCGGCATATGTAAACTTCATCGTTCTCTTTCTCCGTCTCCGGGATATCCATTCCCGAGGCTCGTGCTGCCGCTACGCTCATGCGCTCGAAACCGCCGAGGCAGGAAGGTGCCGACTTCAAACGGTAGGGACGGATGTTTCCTACAGGGACACCCATTGACATAAGTAGCATCCCCTTAAAAGTGTCGGTAACGGGAGTGGTTTGCTGTTTGTTCATTCTTTTATTCATTTTCTGGTCTTTGTACATACATTATGATTTCTCACGCATCCTCCGCAAGGGCCACAAGCCGCTCTTCCGGCAGCAGGAACTCCTCGTCCGTGAAGTAATAGCAGATTTTCCGGTCCACGGCCTCCGCCTCGTCCGATATGGGTGCGCCGTCTTTGCCGACCAGCACGTCTTGCAGACCCGTTACAGAGACCAGGGTTTTGTATTCCCCGCCCGTTCCACGGAACAGCGTCAGTTCCCTGACAAAATATTCCCTGTCATTCCATGTGATAATCTCAAACATTTCCTCCACTTCCGGGAACAGCCGGCACAGGACCGGAAACAGTTTGCAGGCATCGCTCCGGAGCATCAGGAAGACACATTCCATCAGGCATAGTCCGGCATCTTTGAGCATGGGCAGCAATACGTCCGTGCCTGCTCCGTTTGCCTCTGCCACTATCAGGGCTTTCCAGTATCCTTCCTGGAATGAGTCCGTCCAAGGGATGAGTTCGGCTGCCCTGACGGAATAGGAAACCGCGATTTCTTCCGGATTGTCCTCGTCCGTGGAAATCAGTCCTATTTTCGTGTCATCTTCGACAGGCTCCTTTACCGGCAGGCAGACTTTCATTTTCCGGAACGTGTCCGTGTCCTCGTCCGCCCAGTTGACAAAGCCGCCGAATCTTATAAAATCATATCTGCTCATTTGTCATTATTGTTTATTGTTATTTACCTTACAATTCTTCCGGTTCTCCATCGTTGATACTCCGGTAGAAACGGTCTCCGTCCGCCCACTTCTTGGCGGTGATAGCCAGCTCGAAAGCTTCCTCTATGGAAAGGCCGTCGGCGGGAAGGGCATCAAGGAGTTCTCCCATGCATACGTCATTCTCGCGATACTCTTTCTGCACCTTTCCGAGTGTCATTCTGCCCTTGTCCGTCTTTTTACGCCACAAAAGCATCTGTTGTATCCAATTTTTCATGCGATTCTTTTATTAAAGGAAATCCTTGGCATAACTGCGGGCTTCATTGAAAGTGTTGAAGCCGATTCCACTCATGCAAGAGATTGCCCAGTATCTTAATTTCCTGCTTTCGGCACGGGCAAGATAGATTTGCCCGATACGAATCCCGTCTTTGAGAATGTCATGCCGCTTGTCTTTTGTAATCCGTACCATGTTCCGACATTCACTTGTCCATTTTCCAAAATCCGTAATCGGACCCGTCACCGAGATGAGCACCGAAATAGTACCCCTCCGGTGAGTAACTATCGAGCGTGTCGAACAGCGATTCCAGCAATCCCGCCGCGTCATCGCTGTTCCACCAGTCTGCTTCTTTGTCCTCCATGGCATGGGCGGGGATGGCATTCATCACCTGCACGTACTCCGGTGTGTCACGGATAACGTCCAAGAACGCCGGAATCAGGTCCTGCGTGCGCATCGTGCCGTGGGAGATACTCTCTCCCGGCACGGCATGGAGGCGGTTTTGTGTCCTCTCGTCTATGAACATGGCATTTAGATAAAGGGCAGACGGGTATCTTCCAGCATGGAGGCCAGCATTTGACACATCTCGTATGAAGCACGGTTGCGGTCGTCAATGCAGCGTGAATCACGCCCTGCCATAGCGGTAATGGAAGCCTTTACCGTTCTGAAGAATGTCTGTTCCAGTGTCTTGTGGAAATAAGGAAGAGCCTGGGCGAAACGTTCGGACTTGAATCCCAAATCGTTCATGGCGTATTCCAGCTGTTTGGCCGCCTTGTACTCGCGGCTGTTCTCCAGGCTTTCCGGAATATCACCGAACTGTGCGGTCCGGAGCTGGCGTTCCAGTTCGATGACGGCCACCGAAAGCAACAGCTTGATGGCTTCCGGGTTGCCGATACCGTGTTTCTGCCCGTCAGCGGTATGGAACTCGATCAGGTTTACACTGTTATTCTCTTGTAATTCTTTGTAGCATGCGAGGGTCTTGCTGAGCGCTTTTGCTTTCTCTTTATCCATAATTTTATCTGATTTGATTGTTATTGCACACAAGTACGTCCCCAACGATGAAGTCTTTCGACGCCGGGTGATGAGCACGGAATATCCTGCTCGCTTCAAGATTGAGGGACAGAGGGATAAATTTGCCTTCCTCGTTGACGACCATTGTCGTGTTCCCGTCCAGTTCCACCAGTTCGATGTAGCCGCCGACAATCGCCTGCATCTCCTCCAGCGTGAAGTCTGAGCCATTGGCTGGCTGCACGGGTTGGCGTGTTCCGTCCGTTTTGATGATTTCTGTCATAGTTGCTTTGAAATTTTAAGATTCATGACTCGCCAGTATATCCAAAATCTGTTGCAAAGGGAATTTTTCAGTCCAGAATCGCTCGTCGGTATGTTTGCCGTACGCCCGGTATCTGGCTTCCCCGTTTGCAAATACCGCCAAGATATGGCTGACCAGCACATTGTCCGGCGGAACCAACCTTTCCAGTTCCGTTTCGGTCAGTTCCACGAAGCACCAGTTATTGTCTTCCGGCAAGTCCTCGCTGCCCAGTATCCCGTCCTCGTCCGGCTGGTAAAAACCAACCGATATGTCATAAAAGTTCAAAGACTGGAAACTGATGTCATCCTTGAATGGCTTGACGGCTTCCAGCCTGCCGGACTGTGTCTGTCTCCACTCTTTTGACAGGTACACGATTGCAAAGTCGCAGCAATCCCATGCACTGTCAGTTCCTGCCTTGAGCAGGAGGTATGGGGTAGGTTCATTTGAGATTTTCATCGTATTTCCCTCCTTTTATGCCACGCGTGATACCGTTTCACGGTGCGTAGCTGGTTAATGATATGGCCAAAAAGCTTGCGTGAATAGATGCGGTAATGGAACACAGCCGAATACTCGCATACATTGCCGTGAAAGTCCACGTGGGAGCGGTCATCCGCAAAGTCGAACAAGTCGCCCTGGATTTCCAGCGTGTATTTGTTCTTCCGTAGCCAGTCAAAAAACTCGAAGATGTCCTTCTTTTGGGAGTAGAAAGTACAGTATTCGTAGCGGTTTCCGCGCAGGTTCCTCAGCAATGCCGCCATCTCGTTCCGTTCCCGGCGGTCGCCAAATTCGGATCCCGTCCGAGTGGCGAGGTTCTTCAGGAAATATATTTTACCTCCATACTCGAAATAGTACGGTATGTAGGTGACCGTCTTTTTGTACCAATTGACATATTTGACAAAGGAAGCCTTCTTGACGATGGCGGGATGCAGGTTTACTTTCTCCATGTGTTCCCGAATCTGGCGGTAGATTTCCACATTGGAAAGACGTACGGGACGTTCCGCCCGGAAATACCTGCCGTCCGACTCGAAACAGAGCGCGTACAGGTTTCGGTAATACGGTTCCCCGACAAAGAACCAGTCGCTCTGCATGCGGGCCGGAGGCAGGCATTCCAGCAGTTCGTAATAACGTTCCTCCGTAATTTCATGGAAGGGCTTGCAAAGTGCCCGGGTATAACGCTTCACAAGCAGTGTCATGCGTACCGGTGATACAGCGACCAGGTACGGGTTCTTCTCCCTTTCGCGCAGTGCTTCCAGCGTCTCGCCGCCGTAGTCGCTGTGCATGTCATCCGACATCGACGTGAGGCATGTCCCGTCGAAATAACGTGAATCGATGATGTATCTCATGGGCACTGGATTAAATGGTTATTTTCAACACCTGACCGGCGGCATATTCGGCATTGCGGGTGAGCTGGCGCTGCCATGCCTGGTTGCGTGGCGCCCACTTGAAAGCGTTACGCTTCAAGGTCGTACGCATATCGGTATCGGGTATTTTGTCGAAGAGGATTTGCAGGCGGTCTTCTTCGAAGTTGTAGACCACCTTGCCGCCATCGAACGGAATCTCACGATTTTCACGGCTTGCCCGTTCCTGCTGCTTTTCCCGCACCTTGCGGACGAGTTCGGGATACTTGAAGATTGAATGGCGTGCCGTGACGACAGGTTTCTTGACTTTGTCGTTCCACTCTCGCAGACGAGCGACGGCACGGTCGATGATTTCCACGTTGCCATGGTTGACATAGGTGGAGAGTCGCCCGGCGAGGTTGCTGACGAAGAGAGCCCGGCTATAGCCTCGTGCCGTACCCGTATCGATACCGTGAATGGTCGAGGCGGCATCGTCGATAAAGGCTTTGACCTTCTGCCACTCCTCCTCGAGACGCTGTTCTTCGGGCTTGGCCGCTTCGGTAGCCTTGCGAATCGCTTCGAGTGCACGTTCTCGCCATTCCCGGAACGCCGTGACGCTCTTGGCGTGGCTGTTGCAGGCCTTTTCGTTGCGGCCCGTGTTGAAGCGTGCAGGTCCCGTAATCATCGCGCTGGCACAACGGCTGTTGGCGGCGATCATGGCAGAGAAATAGCGTTTGTAGTTTTCCATGTAACGTTCCCGCTGCTGCTCGGGCATCGACTGCAAATCCTCGTGCAGTTCCTTTTCGTGCGAGGCGATGTCTGACTCACCCCGCTCGTCGGGTGAGAAGGAGGTGAGGTTGTAGGAGCTGCACGCCTGCTTGAAATATTCTTCCAGATAGCCCGGGTGCGCCACTTCCACAACTTCCCAGTCCTTGAAGTCCGCCGGGGCGAGGATTTCTTCCTTGCCCGGATTCCCTACAAGATGGGAATAGCTGCAATACCCGTGTCTCTTTCCCCTGAAAAGAAACGCTACCGGTTCGCTTTCCGGGGCATCCACACGCCGCACCATGGTCACACGATGGGCATTTTCCTTTGTCAATAATGTTGTTTCCATACCTTTCTTCTTGATTTCGTTATTTGATTGTTTCCGATTTTTATTGTTGCTTCATCCGGGCGGCATGGTCCATTACAGAGGCGAACCCCACCTCGATACCTATCTGGTATCCGCCCTTGATGGTCGATTCCAGCTCCGCCTCGCTTTCGATCAGGGATTCCGAATCATCGGCATAAAGCCTGTACAGGGAGAATACGTCTGCCTCCCATAGCTTCCGGGCATTTTCCGCCGATACAAGCAGCCACACGAAACCGTCCTCACGGGTTACCTTGACGGCGGCTTCGCTATGGCTCAGAGTCCGCCACTCCTTGATGTCCAGTGCCACCCTCCACACGATATACATCAGCGCATCGTGGCGGCTTTTAATATCAGGGGAATCGCACAGGCGGCTGGCCACATCTTTGAGTGTCCGGAAAGAGTCCGCCATGAACTGCTCCACGACATACGGCTTTTCGGCAATGGCGGAACAGGCATCGTCCGCCCTGCCTGATTCCGGAACGGTCTGAATATCCTCCTCTTCAAGGAAGATTTCACGGTGCAGGTAGTCCAAGTAGTAATATGATTTCATTCCGCTTATTCTTTGGGGGTGAAAGTGATTCTCGTGTGCCCGTCATAACCGAAGGACGGTTTCAGGCCGAAGGCTTCGGCATCACTGCTGATGCAGCAGATGTCCCAAATCTCCAACCCTCCGGCGCAGGTTATGACGGTATTGTTTTCAGATATTTGCGGCGACTTGTCTTTCAATGCAGCCCCGCCGCAGATGCCGCGTAGAATAACACCACGCTGGTGGGTAGTAAGTTCTTTCGTTTCCATAGACCTAATCTTTTGCTTTTACACCGAACATGTTCTCCATTGTACTGGCGAGGGCTTCCTTGAAACCGTCGCTTACGCCCCAGTATTCAAGTAACCCGTTGCCGATGACCTGCATCTGTTTGTCGGTGGGCATATCGCCATCATACCCGTATTCCTTGAGCAGGGCACGGCTGATGATGACACCTTTTATCTCGTTGATTCTATGTTCCTCTCCCATAGCCGTTAATACATCTTTACCCGCAGACCAGATATCTGCTTTCTCGTTATTTCTGTCATTTTCTTTATCCGTTTATAAAAGCATAGGGGCATTCCGCCCCCATAGTTGTTTTCCTGTTACAATCCAAATAAAATTGGATCAAAGTTTTCGGTTAAATTTGTTTT
>OJNZ01000068.1_pt1 | contig 88321 bp, 75 predicted proteins | sample 1598001 | NCBI WGS metagenome assembly OJNZ01 (sample SAMN01915225, study PRJEB22387) | human gut metagenome | isolation source: stool | host: Homo sapiens | place: USA | reverse complement strand
AGCTGCGCATCGCCGAGACGGAGAAGTATGCCCACGTGACCTTCTTCCTCAACGGCGGCCGCGAGGACAAGTTCGACGGCGAGGAGCGCATCCTGGTCGCATCGCCCAAGGTTGCGACCTATGACCTGCAGCCCGAGATGTCGGCTCCGGAGGTTGCCGACAAGCTGGTGGCGGCACTCGGCGAGCGCAAGTTCGACTTCATCTGCCTGAACTTCGCCAACGGCGACATGGTGGGCCACACGGGCGTCTACGACGCGATTGTGAAGGCCGTGAAGGCCGTTGACGGCTGCGTCGCCAAGGTGGTCGAGGCTGCCAAGGCCAACGGCTACGAGGTGGTGATGATTGCCGACCACGGCAATGCCGACAACGCCATCAATCCCGACGGTACGCCCAACACGGCGCACTCGCTCAATCCGGTGCCCATCGTGGTGGTTTCGGACCGTGTGAAGGCTGTTCACAACGGCATTCTGGCGGACGTGGCCCCCACGGTGCTCAAGCTGATGGGTCTGGAGCAGCCCGCCGAGATGACGGGACACTCGCTCGTCGAGATGAAGTAGCACGCACGGTTAACCGCACGACGGATTCGGTTCCGTCCGCGACGCCCCGCCGCATCATTGTGCGGCGGGGCGTCTTTGTTTCCGGCTGCGGGGTGGGGGGCGAGGTGCAGGGTGTTGCCGCCCCCGCGGGATGCTTCCGTTTCCGGTGTGAGACGCCTCCGTTCCTGGCGGGGTGAGCCATACGCAAATTCCCGGAGCATCGTTCCTTGCTTCGGGAATTTTTTTGTTTCGGGGCATACCTCATCCGGAGCGTCGTTGGCCGCGGACATGGGGCGCAGCTCCATCCCGACAGCGTGAAGCAGACGAGAAGCAGATGTGAAGCAGATAATGAGCAGCCCGGAGAATTCTGAAAATTCTCCGGGCTGTTCCCTTAAGTGCCTTGTTGTTTTATTTGACTCGCTCTTTTTCTGCCGTTAGAAGATTTCGAGTTCGCCAGTCCAGGTGCCCTTGAAGTGCTTGGGCTCGGCCTGTCCGTCGAGGAAGTCGAAGGTAATGGTATAGGTGCCGTCGTCGTTCTTCGTGATTTCGGCCTCACCGCCCGAGGCTGCTCCGGCCCAGCGGATGGCTCCCTGCTCGTAGTACTGGAAGTAGGTTCCCGTTCCGAAGGCGCTGTACTTGTCCTGGGTATAGGTACCCGTACGCACGGTGCCGATTTCGTTGTTGGCGCTTACCGGGTAGACGCCAGGCGTGGGCTCCTCGGTGGCATCGAGGTCGCATACGAATTCGACATACATCTGGTCGGAGGTGTAGCTCCAGTTTTCGTCGTACTGCTTGAACTGAATCTGCCATACGATGGCGTTATCGACCGTATAGGTGTTGCTGAATGCCTGGACGTTTATGTTCGTGGCGTTGAACGACAGCTCGTGGTCCTCCGGAAGGTCCCACTCGTTCTTTTCAATCACCTTCGGGGCGTCCTGCACGACGATGGGGCCCGTATAGCTGCCCGTCAGCTTCCGGCCCTTGTCGGTTGTCAGGTCGTAGGTCAGCGTGTAGTTGTCGCCGTTCTTCTCAATCTCGACCGTACCCGACTGGGCCAGACCCACCTGGATGGCCGACGAGTTCTCCGGGTCGTAGTAATAGCAGAAGTTGGTGCTGGTCGGGAAGGGTGTATTCATGAAGTTGATGCAGCCGCCTGCGAGGAAGGTGTAGTCCGAGGCCTCTTCGTCGTTGGTGATGGTGAAGGTGCCGGGGATGAGGTTGCCGTCGTCGTCGAACTCGCCGCGGCCCACGAAAATCAGCACGCTCGAGGGGACTACGACCCAACCGTCCGCGTCGATGTTCTCATAGAGGGTGATGTTCAGATTGGCGTTGCGGTCTTCGTTCATCTCCTCCAGATACCACGAGTAGACGCTGGTCATCTTCGTGTTCATGTCCTGCTTCAGCCACTCGATGCTCTTGTTGTAGTAGGAGTAGATGCCTTCGTAGACGGTATGGAATGTAGAGCCCTCGGTCGTGGTCATCTCGATTTCGATTCGGGGCTTGGTCTCGGCGTTCGTCACGGTCATGGTACCCTCCTTAATCAGGTACTGCTGGCTGTGGTAGACGATGTAGCTGTAATTGCCCCCGAGGATGGTGTATTCCGTATATTTGTTGGTCTCCTCGGTCATCGTATAGGTGCCGTTGGCTATCTGTTCCTCGAACGGAGTGTTGAGCCGGAGGATGTAATAGGTGCCCTCGCTGTCCGTATAGCCGCCGTCCAGAACCGGCAGGTCGCTGATGGAGAGGTAGTAGGTGTAGACCTCATCGTTGGACAGGTAGGCGTCTCCGAAGTAGATTCCTTCGCAAATGGAAGAGACGGTATCCACGTCGTATTCCACGGTAGGTTCGGGGTCGGGTCCGGGGTTGGGCTCGTCGGTCTTGTCGTCCTTGCACGACTGCATTGCCAGGGCTGCAAAGAGCGCAATGGTAAAGAGTAGATACTTTTTCATAATACAAGGGGATTTGGTTGTTTATTCAGTTTCAAAAGTAGAGAAAGGGAGCCGTAAAAACATTGACATAGGTCAAACATTGTTTTTTTTCGACTCTTTTTTGGTAAATTCGCCCCGAAAAGAGTTTTCAGCCATGGATGAACTGATTGACCTGATTATGCACGAGGGGGATTTCCATCCTTCGGAGGAGGTGGTCCGCCAGCTGCTCGCGCTGGGCGAGGAGGTGCACTTCGGTCCCAAGAAGGCCGTCATCGAGTTCGGTCATATCAACCGCAACGTCTATATCGTCAAGGAGGGGATTCTGCGGGTGGTCTACTTCGAAAAGGAGAAGACCTACGGATTCGTCTCTCCGGGAACGATTTGCCTCTCGCCCCACTTCTATTATATGAACCAGCCGGCCGCATGCAGTTCGAGACCTGCAAGAAGGGGTGCACCTGCATCATGGTCCCCAAGGCGAAGCTCGACCGGCTGCTGGTCGAGTCGCACGAGTTCGCCCGCTGGATGTTCGACCTGGCGATGGGGCAGTTCTACACCTCGGAGAAGAAGCTCAAGTACATCAAGGGCGATGCCCGCGAGCGGATTATCGCTGTGCTGAAGTACCGGCCCGAGATTCTGGAGGTGGTCTCGGCGCGGACGCTGGCCTCCTACATCGGGGTGACCGAGGCCTACTTCTGCCGCATCAAGAAGGAGATTCTCTGAGCGCTGCCGGGGCGTGGCGGCCTGCGACGGTTCTGCGGCGGGTCTGCGCTCGTCTCCCGCGCCCTGCACCTTGCGCCCTGCACCTTGCGCCCTGCGCCCTGCGCCCTGCACCCTGCACCCGCCCGTCCGGGGCTCCCTTCCGCCGCCGGGGCGAACGTGGGACACAGAAGCCGATACGATACAGAGAAGAGAGGGATGCACCCCCGAACGGAGTGCATCCCTCTTCTTATAAATAGGTGCTCCGGATGAATCAGAGCGAGTCGATGACCGAATTCACCTCCGAGGGGAGCAGACGCAGCACGTGTCCCATCATGTAGTTGACCTGGGCCGTGGTCGAGGCGATGAACTCCACGCCGAACTGGAAGACATTCTCCCCGTCGTTCTCGTAGGCCGTATACTTGCAGACGTATTTGCCGCGGTTGAGGTCGTTGGCCATCGTGATGAGCTTGTCGAGCGGCTGGTCCGTAGCGAACTGTACGCGGACCTCGACGTAGGAGTATCCCATGCCGCTGTCGCGGGTGATGGCGTAGTAGGTATATCCCTCAACCTTGAACTGTACGTCGCCGTCCTCGTCGTAGGAGGGGGCGTAGCCTTCGCTGCGCAGGTAGGACATGATGTCGGGTTTGAGCTCCTGTGCCCGGAGCGTGCCGGCCGCACAGAAGAGCAGGAGCAGAATAAGCGTCAATTTTTTCATGAGTCGTGTTTTTTGGGTTTGGTTAACCAAAGATAGAAAAAATTTGCTTCCGCCGTTCAATACAGGTCGATGAATTCGAACGAATTGCCCACGGCCGCCAGATAGCGCATGAACTCCTCGCGCGTGATGACCACCGTCGCCCGGTTGTCGTTGGGGTGGAACGAGTAGGCGTCGCAGCGTTCGAGGTTGCGGTCGAGGAAGAGGTGCACGTGGGTTTCCGCGTCGTTGATGAGCCCGAAGGGCGACACCGAGCCGGGCCGCAGCCCGAGCCACCGCTCCATGCGCTGCTCCGAGGCGAAGGAGAGCTTTCCCTGCCGCAGCCGGTGTTCGAGGTCGTGGATGGCCAGATTCCGCTCGCAGTCGAACGAGACCAGATAGTGGCGGTCGCCCTTGTGGTTGCGGAAGAAGAGGTTCTTGCAGTGCTTCGAGCCGTCGTCGTGCCAGTATTGACGGGCGATGTCGATGGTCGGCGCCTCGGGGTGCTCATACCAGGTGTAGCGGATGCCGTGGGCGTCGAGGAAGTCGAAGACCCGCTGGCGGCGTTCGTCGGGTGTAGTCTCCATGCGGTCGTCGCTCTATTGACGGTTGCAAAACTCCGTGATGTTGCGCTCGATGCAGCCCACCAGCACCTCGACGGCCTCGACGGGCGACCAGGCGTTGTGGGGCGAGAGCAGGATGCGGTCCGGGGCGGCGATGTGCGTCAGCGGGTTGTCGGCCGCCAGGGGCTCCTGCGTGAAGACGTCGAGCGCCGCACCGGCGATGCTGCCCCGGTCGAGTGCCGTGGCCAGCGCCGCCTCGTCGACGATGCCGCCGCGCGCCACGTTGATGAGGATGGCCGACCGCTTCATGATTTCGAGCTCGGGGGCGCCAATGAGGTTGCGCGTCCGGGCGTTGAGCGGGCAGTGTATCGAGACGACGTCGGCCCAGCTCAGCAGCTCGGCCAGCGAGAGGGCGGGGTAGGGCTCCTCGCGTGCGACGCCCGAGGTGGAGGTGTAGCGGACCTCGCATCCGAAGGCCTCGGCCAGCCGCGCCACCTCGTGGCCGATGGTGCCCAGCCCGACGATGCCCCAGCATGAGCCGTGCAGCTGGTGGTTGGCCAGGGCGAAGTGGAACTGCCGCCCCGACGAGGCGTAGGCGCCGCTCTTGACGTAGCGGTCGTAGTAGACGCTGTGGCGCAGCAGCGCGATGGCGGCCCCGAGCGTCGTCTCGGCCACCGAGTGGGTCGAGTATCCGGCGGCGTTGCGCACCTCGATGCCCAGCTCGGCCGCAGCCTCGAGGTCGATGTTGTTCATCCCCGTCGCGGCGACGCAGATGAGCCGGAGCGAGGGCAGCGCGCGCAGCGTCTCGCGGTCGAGCACCACCTTGTTGGTGATGACGACCCGGGCCGTGCGGCAGCGTTCGATGACCTCCTCGCGGGTGGTGTTTTCGTAGCCCGTATAGTCGCCCAGCGCCTTGATGCGGCGCAGGTCGGCGCCGCCCAGCGTGTATTCGTCGAGAAAGACGATGGTAGGTTTCTTCGTGTTGTTTTCCATCTTGACAGTCAGTTAGTTGTTATATTGCTTGTCCGTTTTCGTCCGTTGTTGTCCGCAGCCCGGCCGCGACTTCCAGCCGGGCCCTTCGCGGCGGCTTTTCCGGAGGCCTTCGGTCCCGTTTCGGGGTACCTCCGACGGCCGCCTGCTCCGTCTTGCCGGTGCGTTTCCGGCGGCTGCCTGCTCCGTCTTGCAGGGTTCGTTTCCGGCGGTCGCGGCGTCCGTTTGACGGGTGCGTTTCCGGCGGCTGCCGCCTCCGCCCCGTTCGTCCCTCTGCCGCCTCCGCCCCGTTCGTCCCTCTGCCGGCTCCGCCCCGTTCGTCCCTCTGCCGGCTCTGGGCCGACCCCTTCCGGAAAGGGGCGTCGCGTCAGGGAATCGGCTCGCCCGCCAGGTCGCGGATGACCACCGAGGCGCAGCCGATGCCGAAGAGCGCCGGGAGGTAGGAGATGGTCCCGACGTTCGACTTCTTGTTCTGCTCCTCGCAGAGAATCATCGCCCCCTCGTGCATCGGTTCGGCCGAGAAGACGGCCCGGAATCCGCTCCGGATGCCGAGCTTGTGGAGCCGCTTGCGCAGCATGTGGGCCAGCGGGCAGTGGTGCGTCCGGCCGATGTCCGCAATCTCCATGCGCGTGGGGTCCGTCTTCGCACCGGCCCCCATCGAGCTGACGAGCCGCAGCTGGCGGTCGAGCGCCCCCTTGATGAGGGCCAGCTTGGGCGAGAGGGTGTCGATGGCGTCGACGACGTAGTCGTAGCGCGCGGCGTCGAGCAGCGTGTAGGTCTCCTCGTCGCGGATGTAGCGGTTGACCACCGTCAGCTCGATGTCGGGATTGATGTCGCGCAGCCGCTCGGCCAGCACCTCGGCCTTCGGTCGGCCGACGGTCGAGTGGAGCGCCACGAGCTGGCGGTTGATGTTCGACGGGGAGACCGTGTCGGCGTCGGCGATGGTCATGCGTCCCACGCCCGCGCGCGCTATCATTTCAGCGGCATAGGCCCCTACGCCCCCCAGCCCCACCACGAGGACATGGGCGCGGCGCAGCCGTTCCAGTTTCTCGGCTCCCAGGAGCAATTCAGTGCGTTCCAGCCAGTTGTCGTTTGTCATGTCGTTTCGAAAATGCGTTTGTAGTTCTCCCATGCCGCCTCGCGCAGCGCCTCGACGCTCACCCCCCTTGCTTCGGCCACCCGTTCGTAGAGCCGCCCGATGGGCGTCGGGCTCTCGTCCGTCTCGACGAAGAGCTGCCCGAGGGGCGTCGCGCGCAGCGCCTCCAGCGTGCGGGGCGAGGCGAAGGTCCGCTCGCCGAACGAGAGCATGCAGCCCCGCGCGAGGGCGCGCCGCGCCTGCTGCGGCGAGCCGATGAAGCCGTGGAAGATGACCGCACGGAGGTGGTGGCGTTCCAGCTCCTTCATCACCGGCTCGAAGGCCCGCACGCAGTGCAGCACCACGGGAAGCCCCCGCCGCTTGGCCAGTTCGAGCTGCGCGCGGAAGAGCTCCTCCTGTTGCGCGAGCGGCACGCCGCAGGCAAGGTCGAGCCCGATTTCGCCGACGGCCTGCGCCCCGTCGAGCTCACGATCGAGCTCGTCGAGCGCCCTGCCGAGCCCCCCGGCGCCGGACGCCGCGACCTTCCACGGATGGATGCCCGCCGCCCGAAGCTCGATGCACAGACCCGTCGGCCGATGCGTGTGGATATTGACCCAAGGTGCAGTCATGAAGGCAAAAATACGCATTTCCCGGGGAAATTGTGGATTTGTAAGTTAATTTAAGAAATATTGTGCTCCGGATGGGGAATTGTCGGAAAAAAATCGTATTTTCGCACGCGAATTAGTGTGTTAGTCAGCTAACAACGTATGCGGAAACCCATAAATATTCCAAAATAACAATCAAAATCTTTAATCAATGTCGAAAATCATTACACTACGCAAGGGTCTCGACATCAATCTTCAGGGCAAGGCCGAGGAGACGTTGGCGGAAGCGCCGCGTTCGTCCGAATATGCCGTGTCGCCCCTCGATTTCGAGGGCGTGACGCCCAAGCTGCTGGTTAAGGTGGGTGACAAGGTGAAGGCGGGCACGCCGTTGTTCTTCAACAAGTACAACGAGCGGGTGCTCTTCACGTCGCCTGTCAGCGGCACGGTGACGGCGGTCAACCGCGGTGAGAAGCGCAAGGTGCTCAACGTGACGGTGGCTGCCGACGAGCGTACCGACTACGAGGAGTTCGCACGGCTCGAGCCGTCGAAGGCCTCGCGCGAGGAGATTGTCGAGCTGCTGCTCAAGTCGGGCCTCTGGCCGATGCTCGTGCAGCGCCCCTACGGCATCATTGCCGACCCGAACGACGTGCCGAAGGCGGTCTTCATCTCCGCATTCGACTCCGCGCCGCTGGCCCCCGACTACAACTTCGTGCTGCAGGGCGAGCAGAAGAACCTGCAGGCCGGTATCGAGGTGATGCGTCGTCTGACCCAGGGTAAGGTGCACCTCTCGATGCGCGCCGGCGCCGAAGGTGCGATGCCGTCGCTTAGAAACGTCGAGCTGCACACCTTTGCAGGCAAGCACCCCGTGGGCAACGTCGGTGTCCAGATTCACCACATCGACCCCATCAACAAGGGTGACGTGGTCTGGACGGTCAACATCCAGGACCTGGCCATCATCGGCCGCCTGTTCAACGAGGGCCGCGTCGACATGACGAAGGTCATCGCCGTGGCCGGCTCGGAGGTTGCCGCACCGCACTACGTGCGCATCGTCTCGGGCGCCAGCGTGGCATCGATTCTCGGCAACAACATCAAGCCCCAGAAGCCGGGCGACAGCGTCCGCATCATCTCGGGCAACGTGCTGACGGGTACGAAGGTCGCCGCCGACGGCTTCATCGGCTTCTACGCCAACATGCTGACGGTGATTCCCGAGGGCGACAAGTACGAACTGCTGGGCTGGGCGATGCCCCGCTGCAACAAGTTCTCGGTGTCGCACGCCTATTTCTCGTGGCTCTGCCCGAAGAAGTCCTACCGTCTGGACACGAACCTCAACGGCGGCGAGCGCCCCTTCGTGGTGACGGGTCTCTACGAGCAGTATCTGCCCATGGACATCTACCCGATGTATCTGCTGAAGGCCTGCCTGGCCGGCGACATCGAGAAGATGGAGAATCTGGGTATCTACGAGGTCGTGGAGGAGGACTTTGCACTCTGCGAGTTCGTCGACCCCTCGAAGACCGAGATTCAGCAGATTATCCGCGACGGTATTAACTTAATGATTAAGGAGGCTTAACGATGGGACTGCGTAAATTCATGGACAACATCAAGCCCACTTTTACCAAGGGCGGTAAACTGGGCTTCCTCGAATCGACATTCGATGCGTTCGAGACCTTCCTCTTCGTGCCCAATACGACTACGACGAAGGGTGCGCACATCCGCGACTGCAACGATATGAAACGTACGATGATTGTGGTGGTCGTGGCGCTGCTGCCGGCATTCCTCTTCGGATGCTTCAATACGGGTATTCAGGTCGGCCTGACGGGCTTCACGGCCTTCTTCTACGGTCTGGTGCGCGTGCTGCCGATGGTCTGCGTCTCCTACATCGTCGGTCTGGGCATCGAGTTCGCCTTCGCCCAGGCGCGCGGCCACGAGGTCAACGAGGGCTTCCTCGTCTCGGGTCTGCTCATCCCGATGATTATGCCGGTGAGCACGCCGCTGTGGATGGTGGCCCTCGCAACGGCCTTTGCCGTAGTCTTCGGCAAGGAGGTCTTCGGCGGTACGGGCATGAACGTCTTCAACCCCGCGCTGCTGGCCCGCGCATTCGCATTCTTCGCCTACACCCCCTCGATGTCGGGTGAGACGGTCTGGTACTCCGACTGGACGATGATGGGCGCTCACGTCGACGGCATCACCGGTGCCACGGCCCTCGAGCAGCTCGGCTCGACCGGCACGATGACCTTCTCGCCGCTGGACGCCTTCCTGGGCTTCATCCCCGGTTCGTTCGGCGAGACCTCGACGCTGGCCATCCTCATCGGTGCCGCGATTCTGCTGCTGACTGGCATCGCCTCGTGGCGTACGATGCTTTCGGTCTTTGTCGGCGGTCTGGCGATGGGCTACCTCTTCCAGGCTCTCGGCGTGACGGAGTATCCCGCATGGTGGCACCTGATTGTCGGCGGTTTCGCCTTCGGTGCGGTCTTCATGGCCACCGACCCCGTGACCTCGGCCCAGACCAACACGGGCAAGTACATCGTCGGCTTCATGACGGGCGCGCTGGCCATCCTGATTCGCGTGGTCAATCCGGCATACCCCGAAGGCATGATGCTTTCGATTCTCTTCATGAACGCGCTGGCTCCGCTGGTGGACCACTATGTGGTCGAGGCGAACATCTCGCGCAGAAACAAACGTGTTAAACTGGCAAAATAGGGAGTAGAATGGCAACGAAAAAATTCAAATGCAATGTTTGCGGCTATATCCATGAAGGTGCGGCCGCTCCCGAAAAGTGCCCCGTCTGCGGTGCTCCCGCATCGGAATTCACCCCTCTGAAGAAGAAGGGGCTGTTCAGCGACACGAACAGCAACGCCTATATCATCATGTACTCGACGGTGATGGTCATCATCGTGGCCGTCCTGCTGGCCGTAGCAGCGCTGGCGCTCAAGCCGCGTCAGGATGCCAACGACCTGAACGAGAAGAAGCGCAACATTCTGGCGTCGCTCTATGCGGGTGATGCCGCAAGAATGCAGGTCGACGCGGAGAAGCTCATCGACACGATTAGCTACGACGATGTCGTCAGCGCCTATGTGGTCAATGACCGCGGCGAGCGTATCGACGGCGATGTCTTTGCGCTGCTGAACGACCTGCCCACGGCCTTTGCCGAAGGGAAGCTCCCGGTCTTCGAGGCCAAGGACGGCCGCGTGGTGCTGCCCGTCTACGGTGCCGGTCTGTGGGGCCCGATTTGGGGCTACGTGGCGCTCGAGAAGGACATGAACACGATTTCGGGTATCATCATGGCCCACAAGGGCGAGACCCCGGGTCTGGGTTCCGAAATCGCCACGTCGAAGTATCAGTCCAAGTTCCTCGGCAAGACGATTTTCGAGGGTGACCAGTTCGTCTCGGTGAAGCTCCGCAAGGGCGGCGCCCAGGACCCCGCCCACGAGGTGGATGCCGTCTCGGGCGGTACGAAGACCTCGGACGGTGTGACGGCCATGCTCTTCGACAGCTTCTCGCACTATCTGCCGTTGCTGGAGGCCAAGAAGGCCGCAGCCGTGCAGCCGGCAGCCGCCGAGGAAGTGTCTAACGATGAAAATGTAGCAAGCAATGAGTAAGAACGAAAGAGAGCCTTTGTTTTCGGCTAAGAACATGAAATACCTGACGGGTCCCTTCTCGGCGAACAACCCCGTCATCGTGCAGATTCTCGGTATCTGCTCGGCTCTGGCCGTCACCGTACAGCTCAAGCCGGCCATCGTCATGGCACTTTCGGTGACGGTGGTGACCGCCTTCTCGAACCTGGTGATGTCGCTGCTGCGCAACGGCGTGCCGGCGCGTATCCGCATCATCGTCCAGCTGGTGGTCATCGCCGCGCTGGTGATTCTGGTGGACCAGGTGCTGAAGGCCTACGTCTATGAGGTCTCCAAGCAGCTGTCGGTCTACGTGGGTCTGATTATCACCAACTGTATCGTCATGGGCCGTGTCGAGGCCTTCGCGCTGGCCAACAAGCCGTGGCCTTCGTTCCTCGACGGTATCGGCAACGGCCTGGGCTACGGCATGATTCTGGTCATCGTGGCCTTCTTTCGCGAACTGCTCGGTTCGGGCAGCCTGCTGGGCTACCGCATCATCCCCGAAAGCTGGTACATGTCCGAGGGCGGCTTCTATTCGAACTGCGGTCTGATGCTCTTCCCGCCCATGGCGCTGATTATCGTCGGCTGCATCATCTGGGTACACCGTTCGCGCAACAAGGATTTACAGGAAAAATAGAAGATAACGTATGGAAACACTGAATATCTTTATCCGGTCGATTTTTATCGACAACATGGTCTTCGCCTTCTTCTTCGGCATGTGCTCCTACATCGCCGTGTCGAAGAGCGTCAAGACCGCACTGGGTCTCGGTGCCGCCGTTACCTTCGTGATGGTGATGACCGTTCCGCTGAACTATCTGCTCTATGAATACGTGCTCAAGGCCAACGCACTGGTCGAGGGTGTCGATTTGAACTTCCTCACCTTCATCGTCTTCATCGCAACGATTGCCGCATTCGTGCAGCTCGTCGAGATGATTGTCGAGAAGTTCTCGCCGACGCTCTACAACCAGCTGGGTATCTTCCTGCCGCTGATTGCCGTCAACTGCGCCATCATGGGCGGTTCGCTCTTCATGCAGCAGAAGGTTGACGCCGGCGAGCTCACCTCGTTCGTGCAGACCGTAGCCTATGGACTGGGTTCGGGCCTTGGCTGGTGGCTGGCAATCGTCATGATGGCCGCCATCCGCGAGAAGACGACCTATTCGCACATTCCCGCAGCGCTGAAGGGCCCCGGCATCGCCTTCATCATCACCGGCCTGATGGGTATCGCCTTCATGATATTCTCGGGCATCCAGTTCTAACCTGTAAAAAGTGATTTAGAAAATGGAATTGACAATCATCATAGCAATCGTGGCCTTCCTTGTCATCACGCTCGTCCTGGTGGCAATCCTGCTCGTAGCGAAGGCGAAGCTGACCTCGTCGGGCGAAGTGACGATTGACATCAACGACGGCGAGAAGGTCATCAAGGCCGAGAGCGGCAACTCGCTGCTTTCGACGCTGGCCAACAACAAGGTGTTCCTGCCTTCGGCCTGCGGCGGCGGCGGTTCGTGCGGCATGTGCAAGTGCCAGGTCATGGAGGGCGGCGGTGACATCCTGCCGACCGAAACGGGCTTCATCTCGCGCAAGATGGCCAAGGACCACTGGCGTCTGGGCTGCCAGGTGAAGGTGAAGAACGACCTCAAAATCAAGGTGCCCGAATCCGTTCTGGGCGTGAAGAAGTGGGAGTGCACCGTAGTCTCGAACCGCAACATCTCGACCTTCCTCAAGGAGTTCGTGGTGAAGCTGCCCGAAGGCGAGCACCTCAAGTTCCGCAGCGGCGGTTACATCCAGATTGACATCCCGAAGTACGATGCCATCAAGTTCTCGGACATGGACGTTGACGAGAGGTACCGCGCCGACTGGGACCGCATGAAGATGTGGGATTTGGTGGCCACCAACCCCGAGCCGACCTTCCGCGCCTACTCGATGGCCAACCACCCGGCCGAGGGCAACATCATCATGCTCAACATCCGTATTGCCACTCCTCCGTTCGACCGTGCGACCGGCACGTTCAAGAAGGTGAACCCGGGTATCTGCTCGTCGTACATCTTCTCGCGCAAGCCGGGTGACAAGGTGACCATCTCGGGCCCCTACGGCGAGTTCTTCCTGCCGGACAACCTGCCCGACACGCAGGAGCTCATCTTCGTGGGCGGCGGTGCCGGTATGGCGCCCATGCGCAGCCACATCATGCACCTCTTCAAGACCGAGAAGACGAAGCGTCCGGTATCGTTCTGGTACGGTGCCCGTGCGCTCAAGGAGGCTCCCTATCTGCACGAGTTCCACGAAATCGAAAAGGAGTTCCCCAACTTCTCGTTCCACCTGGCGCTCGACCGTCCCGACCCGGAGGCCGATGCAGCAGGCGTGAAGTATACGCCGGGATTCGTCCACAACGTGCTCTACGAGAACTATCTGAAGCACCATCAGGCACCCGAGGACTGCATCTACCTCATGTGCGGACCCCCGATGATGATTGCGTCGGTGGTGAAGATGCTCGACTCGCTCGGCGTACCGCCCGAGAACATCCTCTACGACAACTTCGGCTCGTAGCCTGAGTTTCGGCCCGGCAACGGGCCATACGACAGGGAGACGGCAATCCGGTTTCGACCGGATGCCGCCTCCCTTTTTTATGGTACGACCCTTTGCCGGCGGGGCGCTTGCGAACCTTTCCCGGCGGGGCGCCTGCGAACCTTCCTCGGCAGGCCCGCTTGCAGTTCTTTCCCCAGCGGGGCGCTTGCGGTTCTTCCCCCGGCAGGCCCGCTCTCGGTTTCTTTTTCTTTTTTTCCCCCCCCGGCCGCCCCCTCCTTTTTGGGAGAAGGAGGGTCGTTCTTCGGGAATGGAGCAATTGGGAGTCGGCCCCGCGCCGGGTCAGAGCAGCTTGCCGCTCAGCAGAATGGCCGAGACGGTGAAGTAGATGATGAGCCCCGTCACGTCAACCAGCGTGGCGACGAAGGGGGCCGAGGCGGTGGCCGGGTCGAGACCGATGCGTTTGAGCAGCAGCGGAATCATCGAGCCCGAAACGGTGCCCCACAGCACGATGAAGAGGAGCGATACGGCGACGCTTGCGCCAATCCAGCCCCAGTACTCGCCGTAGTCGTAGAGGCCGAACTGCTGCCAGACGATGATGCGCACCAGTCCGATGCACCCCAGAATCGCCCCCAGCAGCACCCCCGAGAGCAGCTCCTTGCGCAGAATGTACCACCACTGCCTTATCCCCAGTTCGCCGAGCGCCAGCGCGCGGATGATGAGACTGGCGGCCTGCGACCCGGAGTTGCCTCCGCTCGAGATAATCAGCGGCACGAAGAGCGCCAGAACCACCGCCCGGGCGATTTCGTCGTCGAAATAGCCCATGGCCGAGGCGGTGAGCATCTCGCTCAGGAAGAGGATGACGAGCCATCCGGCCCGTTTGCGCACCAGCGAGAGGAGTGGCGTGCGCGTGTAGGAGAGCTCCAGTTCCTCGGCGCCGCCGAACTTCTGGAAATCCTCGGTGCCCGCCTCGCGCAGCGCCTTGAGCAGACGGTCGGCCGTGACGATGCCCAGCAGCGCCCCCGAGGCGTCGGTTACGGGGAGCGCCGTGGTCGCCTGACCCACCATGCGGGCGGAGGCCTCGCCCAGCGTGTCGCGCGCATGAAGGGGCGCGGCGGAGGGGCGGCAGAGCGACGCGACCGGCTCGGCGGGGTCTGCCAGCAGCAGCTCGTCGGGACGGAGTGCTCCGACGAGCCGGCACCCGGGTGCGGTCACGCAGAGCAGTTCCGCACGCGAAGCGGCGGTCGTCTGGCGCAGCCGTTCGGCGGCCGAGCCGGCGCTCAGGTCGCGCGACAGGGTGAGGTAGCGGTGCGAGAGGAGCCTCCCGACGCATTCGCTGTCGTAGCCGGCCAGCAGGAAGCGTCGTTCGGGGGCGAGCCCGGCCGTATACTCCGGCAGCAGGCGCACCGCTTCGGCGGGCATCTCGTCGAGTTCATCGGGCGTGAAGGCCTCGAGCGGGGAGTCTCCGGCGGCGGCCATCGCCGCGAGTGCCGTGAGCAGCCTGCGGCGCAGGGGCGGGGCGAAGCCTTCGAAGAGGGCCTCGGCCGCACGATGCGGGGAGAGTCGGAAAAGGATGGCTTGAGCCTCGGCGGGGGAGGCTTCGATGAGGGCGTGGAGCGTTGGCAGGTCGCAACGGCTCAACGCCTCCCTGAGTGCATGCCAGTCGCCATCGGCGAGCAGCTGCAGCAGTCGGATGTTGGTCTCTTTCATGGCATGGTCTCCTTTTGTCCTGCAAGGGAGACCACGCGGGGCCCTTACAGGTGGTTCAAGAATTCGATGTCGTTTTCGTGAGTTTTCTGTACGGGCCTTCGTCCATGTTTTTGTTTTTTTGAGTTAGACACGGGGTTCCGGCGGCTGCCGGCGCTGCAAATGTACGCTCCCGAACCGGAAAAAACAACCCCGTGCGTCATTTTTCCCTGTTTCCCGAGTGCCGTGCCTCACAGATGGACATGCGGAAACGCCTCCGGGAACAGCTTCCGACCGTGTTTTGCAGATTTTTTTCAAAAAAGGAGGTGAAAAAATTCCCCCCCCCGCAAAATTTCTATCTTTGTGAGCGTAAGGTGTAAAAATCCGTTCACATGATGCATAAATCCGTCCGTCTGCTGTCGCTTCTCGCGGCCCTGCTCGCTCCGTTTGCAACGTTGGCCCAAGAGGCCTTCCCGCTCACCGGGCGCGTGGTTGACTCTCTGCTCCGATCCGTGCCGACGGCTGTGGTCGCAACCCTTGCCCCCGACTCGGAGGCGATGCTGCAGCACGCCGTGACCGACGACGAGGGGCGTTTTACGCTTTCGGCCTCGGGCCGCGTGCGTCTTTTCGTCAGCTGCCTGGGTTTTGCCCCCTATGTCGGCGAACCGTTCGACGTGGAGCGGGCGACCGACGTCGGGGAGCTGCGCCTCGAAGGGACGGCCGTCGGTATCGACGACGTGGTGGTCGTGGCCGAGAATCCCAACGCAACGCTGCGTGTCGAGCAGGGGCGCATGGTCTATACGCCCCGCAACAGCGCCTCGCTGGCGGGCGGTACGGCGCTCGACGCGCTGAAACAGACCCCCGGCGTGATGGTCAGCGGCGAGAACGAAATCTCGCTCGGCGGCAGTTCCGGAGTGCTGGTGATGCTCAACGGCAAGCAGACCTACATGCAGCGCGAGGAACTGGCCGCCATGCTGCGCTCGATGCCCGCCTCGTCGGTTTCGTCCGTGGAGGTGATGAGCAACCCTTCGGCGCAGTACGACGCCGAAGGGTCGGCCGGCGTCATCAACATCAACGTCGAGCGCGGGCGAAGTGCCGACGGCCTCTCCCTTTCGTTCAACAACGGCTTTTCGGTCTGGGACAACTGGAGGCAGAACACCGAGCTCGCGTTCAGCTGCAATACCGGCCGGGTGAGTCTCTACGCCAACTACAGCCATGCGCTCGGCCGTACGGGGCTCTACTACGGCATGCACCGCATCCAGAACGGGACCGACTACCTGAGTCCGACCGACGACGAGGACCGGCGGCGCACCGTCACGGGCAACGTCGGGGTGGAGTACCGCCCCTCGGAGCACCATACGCTCGGTGCGCGGGTCGATGTCAACACGCTCTTCGGACCCGGTCGGACCCGCACGACCACCACGGTGCGGGACGCCGCGACGCTCGACGTCGAATCGCTCCTTCGCGCCTCGAACGACTACTACCGCCAGAAGGGCAACCGCTACGGCGGAACCCTCTTCTACACCTATGCGCCGCGCGAGGGCGAGCACTATGCGCTCGACGTCGACTACGCCTTCTTCGACGGAGGCGCCGGCTGCCTGCAGCCCAACCGTTACGAAGACCCGGCGGGCGTCGTCCTTTCCGACGACCTCTATCGCTCGGTGAACAGCCGCGCCATCGACATCCTGGCTCTCAGTTATGCGCAGCAGCACCGCCTGTGGGGCGGCACCCTGCACGCGGGGGTGAAGTATTCGTGGGTGCGGGCCGACAACGACTACCGGTTCTCGACGGTCGCCCCGGCGGGTGAGCAGCTCGACCCGTCGCAGTCGAGCCGCTTCCTCTACCAGGAGCAGCTGCTGGCCGCCTACCTCCAGTACAACCGTCCGCTGGGACGCCGTGCGACGCTCGAGGTGGGGCTGCGCGGCGAATATACCCGTTCGGACGGCGATTTGCGCCGCACGGACAAGCTCAAAGGCGCAGCCACCGATGCCGCTACGGTCATAATAAGCGGAGTGGGTTCTCTTTTCGGCAGCGGAAAAATGAAGGAACTGGAACAATCCAATGAAGAACTGCATCAGGAAATTGCCAAACGGGACAAGGGTATTGATGACTTGAAAGCCCAAATGCAGCACATGCAGGAACAGCACGGCAGGCATATACGTAATCTGCAAGGAATACACAATCAGGAACTTGAAGCCAAAGACAAGGAAATATCACGGCTGAATACCCTGCTTGAAAAGGCTTTCAAGTGGTTCCCGATGCTCAGGGAGATGCTGAGAATGGAAAAATTGTGCGCAGCTATCGGCTTCACCAAAGAAATGATAGAGAGCCTATTGACAAAGAAAGAAGCTATCAGGTGCAATGGCAGGATTTATTCCGAAGAATATAGGCGGAAGTTTGACATCAAGAATGATGTTTTCAAGGTAGAAAAGAATCCGACCGATGACAGCAAACTGGTACTGACCATAAACAGGCAGCCAATTGGCGAATGGTTCAAGGAGCAATACGACAAACTCCGACAATCATTACGTCAGCCTATACAGCCGAAAAGGAGCCAAGGAATGAAACTATAAACAATAATGGCGATCGTATAATTTCAATGAAGGTCGCCGTCTTTTTTATATTATTGACTATTTGTTAAGCGAGAACAATTATTGAGGGTATATTATTGATTATATGTATGACTATACTGAATAACATTCCGTGTTTTATTCTTGCGTATCCATATAATATAGATCCAGGAATCTTGGCACAAGCATAACAAACAACATACAACCACTGTGACACATCTAAAGTCTGATGGCTGTAATTAGCTATATGCAACATAGCGAAAAGGATTGCTATTGAATAGAAGAAATCCTTGAATCGTACTTGCAGAAGCCATTTGCCCCCAATGAGGTTTATGACAGCTGATGAAATTATTGCGAATACTATTCGGCATAATAGATGTTCCGAATAGAGTCCTCCTGCGAAAATTGCCGAAAACATAAAGGCTATTACGGCTACCGATGTGTAGAGATTAAATCTGCTTCTTTTCAATGGTAATCTGAATCCAAGTTCTTCTATTATTGGAGGTACAATAATCAGAAAGCATAGAGGAAAAACAGATTTATCAGATGTCATTGCAGGCAAATCAACTCCTGCAATGATAAATACGGATACAGTCAGAACTTTAAAGAATAGTGGTACTAATAGACACAGCATTACCGACAAGAGCATTGTCCTTAGACTGAAATCATAAGGACAATTCTCCTGAGGATTCTTGATGTATTGCCACAACTGCTTCATAAAATAATATCTAAAGATTCGACAAAAGTAATAAAATCTTTTTCCTAAGCACCTCTACTTAGCATTAACTCTGTACCGTTGTCGGCGTTTTTCCTAAATAATACAAAAACACCCGACTTTACATTTTTGGGTGTAAAATCGGGTGTTTGATTTGTAAAACATTGATTCCCAATGTTTATTGCGGTGCGAACCGGTACGCGAGGTCGGTTCTGGGTGGGACAGTTGGTTCCCGGGCAGGGTAGGGCGGCGGGTCGGTTCAGTTACGTTCGGTCGCGTTCGGTTGGGCTCAGTCGGTTTGGTTGGGGTCGGGCGCGTTCAGCCGGTTTTTGGGCATGGATGGGTGGCGCGGAGGTTTCGGAACGATACTTCGATGTTATTTTTCGAAATAAAAAATGGAGAAATCGGGAACAGAACGCCCGATTTTTTCTTAAATTTGTATTCGACCAATCCATAAATTTACATACCGTTATGAACATTCCTTCGATTTTCTGGGCCGTGCCGGCCGCCTCGGTCGTCGCACTGGGCATGGCCTGGGCCTTCTACCGCGCCATGAAGCGCGAGGACGAGGGCACGGAGCGCATGCGCGAAATCGCGGCGCACGTCCGCAAGGGTGCGATGGCCTATCTGCGTCAGCAATACAAGGTCGTCGCCATCATTTTCGTCGTGCTGGCGCTCTTCTTCGCCTACCTGGCCTACGGTGCCGGCGTGCAGAACGGCTGGGTTCCCTTCGCCTTCCTCACGGGCGGCTTCTTCTCGGGTCTGGCCGGCTTCTTCGGCATGAAGACCGCCACCTACGCCTCGGCCCGCACGGCCAACGCCGCGCGGCAGTCGCTCGACCGCGGTCTGAAGGTGGCCTTCCGCAGCGGTGCGGTGATGGGCCTCGTCGTGGTGGGGCTCGGCCTGCTCGACATTTCGTTCTGGTACGTGGTGCTCGAGTCGTTCGTTGACGTGGCGGGCCCGCAGAAGCTGGTGGTCATCACCACCACGATGCTCACCTTCGGCATGGGCGCCTCGACGCAGGCGCTCTTTGCGCGTGTCGGCGGCGGCATCTACACCAAGGCGGCCGACGTGGGCGCCGACCTGGTGGGCAAGGTCGAGGCCGGCATCCCGGAGGACGACCCGCGCAACCCGGCGACCATCGCCGACAACGTGGGTGACAACGTGGGCGACGTGGCCGGCATGGGTGCCGACCTCTACGAGAGCTACTGCGGCTCGATTCTGGCGACGGCGGCCCTCGGTGCGGCGGCCTTCGCCTCGTCGGGCAGCGAGGCGATGCAGCTCAGGGCCGTGCTGGCTCCGATGCTGATTGCCGCCGTGGGCATCCTCCTCTCGATTGTCGGCATCTTCCTCGTCCGCACGAAGGAGGGGGCCACGATGCGCCAGCTGCTGCGTTCGCTGGGCGTGGGGGTCAACTTCAGCTCGCTGCTCATCGCGCTGGCCACCTTCGGCATCCTCTACCTGCTGGGCGTCGAGAACTGGCTGGGCCTCTCCTTCTCGGTCATCACGGGTCTGGTGGCAGGCATCATCATCGGCCAGGCGACCGAATACTACACCTCGCACTCCTACAAGCCGACGCAGAAGATTGCCGGCAGCGCGCAGACGGGTCCCGCCACGGTGATTATCGCCGGCGTGGGCTCGGGCATGATTTCGACGGCGATTCCCGTGGTGACCATCGGCGCCGCCATCATCGTGGCCTACCTCTGCGCCATCGGCTTCGACGTCCACCACATGCTCGAACCGCAGAACCTCTCGCTGGGCCTCTACGGCATCGGCATTGCGGCCGTGGGCATGCTCTCGACGCTCGGCATCACGCTGGCCACCGACGCCTACGGTCCGATTGCCGACAACGCCGGCGGCAACGCCGAGATGAGCGGTCTGGGGGCCGAGGTGCGCCGTCGCACCGATGCGCTCGATGCGCTGGGCAACACGACGGCCGCCACGGGTAAGGGCTTCGCCATCGGTTCGGCGGCCCTCACGGCGCTGGCGCTGCTGGCCTCCTACGTCGAGGAGATTCGCATCGGCATGCTTCACAACGGGCAGACGCTCCTGGAGCTTCCGGGCGGTGTGACCCGTCTGGTCGAGGATGCCTCGATGCTCGACTTCATGGAGTACTACCACATCTCGCTCATGAACCCCACGGTGCTCATCGGCCTCTTCATCGGCGCGATGATGTCGTTCCTCTTCTGCGGTCTGACGATGAATGCCGTGGGCCGCGCGGCCGAGAGCATGGTGACGGAGGTGCGCCGCCAGTTCCGCGAAATCAAGGGCATCCTCACGGGTGAGGGTACGCCCGACTACGCCCGCTGCGTCGCCATCTCGACGCGGGGCGCCCAGCGCGAGATGCTCTTCCCGAGTCTGCTGGCCATTATCGTGCCGGTGGTCGTGGGGCTCGTCTTCGGTGTGGCCGGCGTCATGGGTCTGCTCGTCGGCGGACTGAGCTCGGGCTTCGTGCTGGCGGTCTTCATGGCCAATGCCGGCGGTGCGTGGGACAACGCCAAGAAGATGATTGAGGAGGGCCACTTCGGCGGCAAGGGCTCCGACTGCCACAAGGCGACGGTCGTGGGCGATACGGTGGGCGACCCCTTCAAGGATACCTCGGGCCCGTCGCTCAACATCCTGGTCAAGCTCATGTCGATGGTGGCCATTGTCATGGCCGGCCTCACGGTGGCCTGGCACCTCTTTTAGCGGGGTGTGACCGGCGGGCGTGACCGGCGTGTGTGACGCCCGGGCCGACGGCATTCGGCCGGAACCGGCTCGGGCTCCGGCGGCTGGCGGAGAAGCAGGCCGGCAGGATGTTCGGGGAAAGTCCGGGGAAAGTCCGGAAAAGGTCCGGCCGGAACCGGCTTGTAACCGGCTTCAGCATGCGGGGGCGCAGCTTTTAGGAGGCTGCGCCTCCGCTTTTTTATGCCCCCGGGATGCGGCAGACGGACGGTGCACGCTTCCGCATGTCGCGGAAAAGTCCTATCTTTGCCTTCATGAAAAACATCGTTTTCGATTTGGGCGGCGTCGTCTTCGCCCGCAACATAAAGCGCTGCACGCAGGAGTTCATCGACTTCTTCTCCTTTGTCCGCTCGGAGCGGATGCCCCGCTTCTGGGAGGAGTACGACCGCGGCACCTCGACCTTCGAGGAGGTGACCCGCACCCTCGCCGACATGAACGGATGCAGCCTCGAGAAGTGCGCCTCCTACCTGCGCTACTCCATCGAACTGCAGGAGCCCGTGCAGCCGACCGAGGCGCTGATTCGTCAGCTGAAGCAGGCGGGCTATCGCCTCTACATCCTTTCGAACATGTCGCGCGAATTCATCGCCTATCTGCGCACCTTTCCCGTCTACGGGCTCTTCGAGGGCGAGGTGGTCTCCTGCGAGGAGGGGTGCGTGAAGCCCGAGCCGCGGATTTACGAGCTGCTGCTCCAGCGCTTCGGCCTCGACCCCGCCGAGACGCTCTTCATCGACGACCGCGGCATCAACCTCGAGGCTGCGGCCGCCTTCGGCATCCATACGCAGCGCTTCGACCCCAAGGCGCCCGAGGCTACGTGCCGCCTGCTGCGCGAGCAGCTCCTCGGCTGACGTCCCTGCGGCGGGAGGGGAGTGGACCCGCGCCGGACGGAAAAGGTGCCGGACAGGAGGAGCCAATGCGCCGGCCCGCACCGGGGTGGGTGAGCCCCGTACCGGACGGGCGGAGAAGATGTCGCGTCCGCGGCGGGTGGAGAAGGTGCCGCGCCTATGGCTGACGGGGAAGGTCCCGTGCCGGGATAGATGAGACCGTGCCGCACCGGACGGAATCCGCCCGTGCCGAGACGTGGCGCGCAGAATGGCGGCCGGAAAAAATCGACCCGCATCGGCGGCGCTTCCGGCACGCTCCTTGCCCGTGGGGCGGCGTATGCGAAATTTTCGGGAGCGATACGGGCGCTATGCGCTTTTCGTGCTGATTTTCGGACTCGGCGCGACCATCTTCATCGAACTGACCCCCTTTTTGGGCGGACTGATGGGGGCGGCAACCCTCTACGTGCTGCTGCGCGGCCAGATGGTCTTTCTGACCGAACGGCGGCGCTGGCGGCCGAGTGCCGCCGCTGCGCTGCTGCTGGTCGAGGCCGTCCTCTGCTTTCTGGTCCCCCTCACGCTGGTCGGCTGGATGCTGGTGGCCCACGTCCAGCACCTCGCGGCCGACCCCCAGCAGCTGCTCCACGCCGTGAAAAACCTCTCGGCGCTGCTCTACGAACGGACCGGCTACGACCTGTGGCAGGAGCGCAACGTGGCCTCGCTCATCGCCATGCTCCCCAGAGCGGGGCAGTACGTGCTGGGCGGCATCGTCGATTTCGCCGTCAACATTGTCGTGCTGCTGCTCGTCCTCTACTTCATGCTGACGGGCGGCCGGGCCATGGAGGCCTACGTCCGCGACCTGATACCCTTTGACGGTGGGCAGCGCGACGACGTCATTCACGAAATGCATCAGATTGTGCGGTCGAATGCCATCGGCATCCCGCTGCTGGCGGTCGTGCAGGGGGGCGTGGCGCTGGTGGGCTATCTGATTTTCGGGGTTCCCGACCCGCTGTTCTGGGGCGTGCTGACCTGCTTTGCGACGGTCATCCCGATTGTCGGCACGGCGCTGCTCTGGCTGCCGCTGGCCGCCTATCTGGCGCTGGAGGGCCACTGGGCCGCCGCCGTCGGGCTGGCCGCCTACGGGACGCTCGTGGTGACCCACGTCGACAACCTCACGCGGCTGGTGCTGCAGCGGCGCATGGCCGACATCCATCCGCTGGTGACCGTCTTCGGCGTCTTCGTCGGGCTGGCCCTCTTCGGATTCATGGGCATCATCTTCGGGCCGCTCATGCTCTCGCTCTTCCTCTTCTGCCTCCACATCTTCAAGCGCCGCTACATCGACGGCCGTCCCGACGAGTCGGCCGACCCCGCCCCGACAGCCCGGCATTGACCGGGAACGGGGAGAAGAATGCCGACGGAACGGTTCGGCGCGGCCGATGCAGCCCGGGGCCGCTTTGTCCGGCGTTGACCCGTACCGATGGGCCGGCTTTCCGGGGCGTTCCGTCCTTCGTCCCCTTCGTCCGTTTACCGCCCGGCCCCTGCGCGGAGCCGGTCGCCGCGCTGCAGCACCCTGAGATAGAGCAGCAGCACGACATTCATCACCAGTGCATAGACGATGGCCGGGATGGCCATCCGTTCGTTGTTGAAAATCAGCGGCGACGAGGCGACGGCAATCGCCTGGGCGGCATTCTGCATGCCTACCTCGATGACGACCGTGCGGCGTCCCGTGCGGTCGAGCCCGAAGCCGTCGGCGAGCAGCCGCCCGGCCCCCATTGCCGCCAGAATCAGCAGCAGCGAGGCGCTGCCCAGCGCGGGCAGGTTCTCCAGGATGGTGCGGGCGTACTGCACGAAGAAGAGTGCGGCGAGCAGCATCAGCGCCGGGAAGGCGACCCGCCCCAGAAGGGCGTGCAGCCGCTGCGCCCGTGCGGGGAAGCGGCTGCGGAAGAGAGCGCCGCAGAGCATCGGCAGCAGCAGGAGGAGGATGTTCTGGAGAAGCAGCCGCCCGACGGGCAGCTCGATGGCCGTGTCGCTCTGCAGCGCGACGAAGCGGGCGACGCCCTCCATGAGCAGCGGGATGGTGACCAGCGTAATCAGGCTGCTGAGCGCCGTGAGCGTCACCGAGAGCGCCACGTCGCCCCGGGCCAGCATCGTGAAGACGTTCGACGAGCTGCCGCCGGGCGAGCAGGCGACGAGCATGAGCCCCATGAAGAGGACGGGTTCGAGGCGGAAGAGCACCCCCACGCCGAAGGCGATGAGCGGCAGCGCGACGAGCTGCCCGAGCAGGCCGGCCACCACCCCTTTGGGGTGATGCAGCAGGGCGGCGAACGAGTTGCGGTCGAGTTCGAGGCCGAGCTGGAACATCAGCACCAGCAGTATCGGCAGGACAATCCAGACGGTGTTCATGGCGGAGCGGTTTTGAGGCTTGCGGTTCGGGTTCGGAACGGTTCGGGTTCGGCGTTTGTGATATTGGACGGTTCGGATTCGGGACGGTTCGGGTTCGGCGTTTGCGGGCTCGGAACGTTGCGCTTTCGGACCTTACGGCGTCGGGGCCGGAGCGCCGGCTACCGTCGGGCGCCGGCTACCGAGCGGGGATAGCGCAGCACGATGGCCAGCAGCGCGCAGAGGCCCATGATGAAGGGGTAGTAGAGGTAGCGGATAATCTCCAGCGGCGAGAGCCCCGTCAGCCCGGCCGCCATGAGCAGCTGGGCGCCGTAGGGGAGCAGCCCCTGCGTGAAGCACGAGAAGGTGTCGAGCAGGCTGGCGCTGCGGCGGCGGTCGATGCCGAAGCGGTCGGCGATTTTGCGGGCGATGGGTCCCACGGTGAGGATGGCGATGGTGTTGTTGGCCGTGCAGAGGTTGGCCACGCAGACCAGCCCGGCGATGGAGGCCTCCGCACCGCGCCGTCCCCGGATGCGGTGGGTCATCAGGCCGATGAGGTAGTCGATGCCGCCGTTGTGGCGCAGCATCTCGAGCACGCCGCCCGCCAGCATCGTGATGATGATGAGCTCGCCCATTCCCGTGATGCCGCGCCCCATGCCGCTGCACCACTCCAGCGCCGTGAAGCTCCCGGCCGCCATGCCGATGAGCCCCGACGAGAGGATGCCCAGCAGGAGCACCTTCATCACGTTCATGCCGCAGAGCGCCGTGACGAGCACCAGCAGGTAGGGCACCACGCGGACCCACTCGATGCGCTCGGTGGCCGTGGCCCCGCCGACAGCTTCGCCCGTGAGGATGTAGAGCGCCAGCGTGGCGACGGCCGCCGGGGCGACGATGCGGATGTTGACGCGGAACTTGTCGCGCAGGTCGCACTCCTGGGTGCGGGTGGCGGCGATGGTGGTGTCGGAGATGAACGAGAGGTTGTCGCCGAAGAAGGCGCCGCCGGCGACGATGGCCGTCAGCCAGGCGGCGTTGCTTCCCGTCTCGGCGGCGATGCCCCCGGCCACGGGGACGAGTGCGACGATGGTCCCCACCGAGGTGCCGATGGCCAGCGACACGAAGCACGAGGCGAGGAAGAGCCCCGCCGGAAGCAGCGAGTCGGGCAGCAGGTGGAGCGTCAGGTTGACCGTCGCGTCGACGGCCCCCATGCTGCGGGCCGACTCGGCGAAGGCCCCCGCCAGGATGAAAATCCATATCATGAGCATCACGTTGCCGTTCGACGCCCCGGCCGAGAAGAGCTCGATGCGGCGGGCGAAGGGGAGGTCGCGCGTCGTGGCGACGGCGTAGACGGCGGCGGCAAGAAAGGCCACCGAGACGGGCATCCGGTAGAAGTCGCCCGCCACCAGCGAGACGAGCAGGTAGCTGGCCAGAAAGACCAGGAGCGGCGTAAGGGCGAAGAGCCCTCCGCGGTGCGGGCCGTGCGGTATCTTGTTGTCGTGGTGCATTTCGGAATCGGTGTTTCGGGGCAAAAATAAGCGCTTTTTCGCAAAATCCGACATCCGCGCCACTTTTCGTCCGCCGCGGCCCCGAACGGAACGATGTTTGAACGCTTCTCCGGCTGAAAAAAATCCCTGTCCGAATGAAACGCATTCTCTTCTATCTGGTCCCGGTGCTCTTCTGCTTCGGCATCGGCGCCATGGCGGGCTGGCTCCAGAGCGAGGCGCTCGTCGAGTGGTATCCCACGCTGGTCAAGTCGCCGCTCACGCCCCCGGCCGTCGTCTTCCCCGTGGCGTGGAGCATCCTCTACCTCTGCATGGGCATCTCGCTGGGGGCGGTGCTCGCCCGCGAGGAGCTGCTGCAGGCCCGCAGCGCGCTGGTGTGGCTGTGGCTGGCTCAGCTGGCCGCCAACTTCCTGTGGAGCGTCCTCTTCTTCGACCTGCGCAACCCGACGGCGGGCCTCATCGACATCGCGCTGCTCGACATGCTGGTCTTCGCCTACGTGGTCGTTTCCTGGCGCCTGTGCCGGCCCGCGGCCTGGCTCTTCGTCCCCTACCTGCTCTGGCTGCTCTTCGCCACCTACCTCAATGCCTACATCTGGGCCTTCAACTAAGGTGCGGCGCCCACTTTGCGGCCCGCGTGCGGGGATTCCCGAAAAATTCGTATCTTTGAGGCCGAAAACCCGAAACTTATGGCAGGCTCCAATTTTGTAGACTACGTGAAAATCTTCGCCCGCTCGGGCCACGGCGGCGCGGGCTCGGCCCACTTCCGCCGCGAGAAGTTCGTCGCCTTCGGCGGTCCCGACGGCGGCGACGGCGGCCGCGGCGGCAGCATCGTGCTTCAGGGTGACCGTCAGTACTGGACACTCATCCACCTCAAGTACCAGCGCCACCAGTTCGCCGAGGACGGCGGCAACGGCTCGGGAGCCCGCTCGACGGGCAAGGATGCCCGCGACATCGTCATCCCCGTGCCGCTGGGCACCGTGGCGCGCAACGTCGAGACGGGCGAGCTGGTGGGCGAGGTGACGGCCGACGGCGAGCGGCTGGTGCTGCTCAAGGGGGGCCGCGGAGGGCTGGGCAACTGGCACTTCAAGACGGCGACCAACCAGGCGCCCCGCTATGCGCAGCCGGGCGAGGAGGGGGCCGAGGGCTCCTTCATCCTCGAACTGAAGGTGCTGGCCGACGTGGGGCTGGTGGGCTTCCCCAATGCCGGGAAGTCGACGCTCCTCTCGGTGGTCTCGGCCGCCAAGCCCAAAATCGCCAACTACGCCTTCACGACGCTGGAGCCCAACCTCGGCATCGTCGAGGTGCGCGACGGCAAGTCGTTCGTCATGGCCGACATTCCGGGCATCATCGAGGGTGCGCACGAAGGCCGCGGCCTCGGCACGCGCTTCCTGCGCCACATCGAGCGCAATTCGGTGCTGCTCTTCATGGTGCCGGCCGACAGCGACGACGTGCGCCGCGACTATGAGATTCTGCTGGGCGAGCTGACGCAGTACAACCCCGAGCTGCTGGACAAGCAGCGGCTGCTTGCCGTCACCAAGTGCGACATGCTCGACGAGGGGCTGCTCGAAGAGATGAAGTCCCACCTGCCCGAGGGCGTTCCGTCGCTCTTCATCTCGTCGGTCTCGGGGCTGAACATCGCACGGCTCAAGGACATGCTTTGGGAGGCGCTCCAGCGCTGAGCGCCCTACGGGGTGAAGCCGAAGAATTCGTAGTTGGTCACCCGCAGCGCAAATTCACCGTTGAAATAATCGACAATTCCGCACAGCGAGCCTTTGCCCTTGGGCAGAGGCTCGCCTGCGTAGTGGGCGCTGCCGAGCGTGCGGACGCGGAAGGTGGCCCCCGTGGAGTCGACGATGGTGCGCTCCGTGGTGAGCCGCTTGCCGCTCAGCGGGTCGATGTCGCACCAGGTGCCCTGCGTGGTGAAGCGCACCTGGTCGAAGCGGACGTAGGTGTCGACGTCGCGCAGCGAAATCTCGGAGATTGAGCGGCGGACGAAGTCGCGTTGCAGCGTTCCGCCGTCGTTGCACCGCAGGTAGCGGGAGAGCTCCCGCGCGGGGATGCGGTCGACGGCATAGTCGCCCCGGGGCGGGGCGCCGAGCTGGATTTTCCCGCCGTAGTCGCCCAGCGCCAGACCGTTGCAGTAGAGCGTGAGGTTGGCCCCGAGCGGATAGTCGCGGTAGAGGTTCGCGGCGTCGACGGCCACCTCGATTCCGCCGCTTGCGTCGGCCACGACCAGCGTGCGGTCGAACTCTCCGTAGTGGTCGTTGGCCGTGACGACGCACCGCAGCCGGATGTCGCGCGTGAGCGTCACGCTCGCTTTGGTGCAGAGCGACTTCAGATGGGCGATGCTCATGAACACGGCGTCGGGCCCGGGCATGTAGCCGGGCTCGTCCGCCTTGTCGCAGCTTCCGGCCCAGAGGAGACTAATGAACAACAAGACAGTCGGTTTCATCCCTCATCTTAAGCATGTACCGGTCCGAGGAGGAGCCTTCGAGCTGCAGGATGCCGGTCAGCGTGACCTCGCCGGTCGGAATCGGAGCGTCGGCAAAGTCGGCATAGGCGCGGACGTAGGTGCGGAGCGTGCGGCCCGACGCATCGGCAAACGTATGGTAGCCGCTCCACGTCTCGGGAGCAGGCTCCCCGTCGTCGGGACGGAGTTGCAGCGCCTCGATGCGGACCAGCGTGCCGCACCGTTCGGGCGTGAGTTCGGAGATGTGCAGAAGGGTGGGTTCGACGCTCTGCCCGCCGTCGAGGCGGACGATGGCGGCGTCGGCTGCGGGGCGCGAGCCGAGGTAGCCGGTCGCATATCCGCTGCCGGGTTCGGCGCGGGTGCCGGCCTGGAGCACCCCGTACTGGAGTCCGAGCGTCAGGCCGCGCAGCCGCACCATGAGGCGGCTTCCGGGCGGGTAGTCGTTGTGCAGGTGGTCCAGCCCGACCATCACCTCGAGGGCGGCACCCGCCTGCTCGATGCAGAGCGTGCGGTAGAAGTTGCCGGCGCGGTCGCTCGTCGTGACGTACCCCACGACGCGGATATCCTCCTCGACCAGGGTCGGGCGGCCCGTGTAGCGTGCGCGCAGTTCCGAAAGAGGGGTGTTGCCCTCCCCGGCTGCGGCGCCGCCGGCCGCTTCGGAGAAGTGCGAATCATAACAGCCGCCCGCGGAGAGTAGAGTGGCGAGCAGCAGCGCTGTGATGTCCCGGCGTGCCATGGTCACTCTTCGATGCGGGAGTCCTTCAGACCGAGGAAGTAGAGGATGCCGTCCAGACCGATGGTCGAGATGGACTGGCGGGCCGTCGCCTTGACCTTGGGCTTGGCGTGGAAGGCGATGCCCAGACCCGCCAGGTTGAGCATCGGCAGGTCGTTGGCTCCGTCGCCCACGGCCACCGACTGGGCGATGTTGATTTTCTCGAACTGGCAGAGCAGCCGCAGCAACTCGGCCTTGCGGCGTCCGTCGACGATTTCGCCCGCATAGCGGCCCGTGAGCTTGCCGTCGGCGATTTCCAGCTCGTTGGCATAGACGTAGTCGAAGCCGTACTTCTGGCGCAGGTAGTTGCCGAAGTAGGTGAAGCCGCCCGAGAGGATGGCCGTCTTGTAGCCCACGCGCTTGAGGATGGTCATCATGCGTTCGAGCCCCTCGGTGATGGGCAGGTGGGTGGCGATGTCCTCCATGACCGAGACGTCGAGCCCGCGCAGCAGCGCCACGCGCCGCGTGAAGCTCTCGCGGAAGTCGATTTCGCCCCGCATGGCGCTCTCGGTTATGGCACGAACCTTGTCGCCCACACCTGCGCGGTCGGCCAGCTCGTCGATGACCTCCGTCTCGATGAGCGTCGAATCCATGTCGAAGCAGATGAGACGGCGGCTGCGGCGGTAGATGTCGTCCTTCTGGAACGAGACGTCGAGCCCGATTTCCGAGAGGTTCATGAAGCGCTCCTGCATGGTGCTCTTCTGCTCGTCGGTGAGCGAGCCGCGCACCGAGAGCTCGATGCACGACTTGGCGGCGCGGTCGTCGCGTTCGAGGGGCATGCGGCCCGTCAGGCGCTTGATGGCGTCGATGTTGAGCCCCTGCTCGGCCACCACCTTCGTCACCTCGGCAATGTGGCGCGCCGTGACGGTGCGGCCCAGCAGCGTGATGATGTAGCGGTTTTTGCCCTGACGGCTCACCCAGTCGTTGTACTTCTCCTCGGAAATCGGCGTGAAACGAATCATGACACCCAGCTCCGAGCTCTTGAAGAGCAGCTCCTTCATGATGTTGCCCGACTTGTCGGAGGTGGTCATGAAGAGGATGCCCAGCGTGAGCGACTGGTGGATGTTGGCCTGTCCGATGTCGAGAATGAAGGCATCGTAGCGGGCGAGGATTTCGGTCAGGGAGGAGGTCATGCCCGGCTTGTCTTCGCCGGAGATGTTTATCTGGATGATTTCCACGTTGTTCTTCATCGTAAGTGAGGGCTTTTACCGTAAATTTGAAACAAAGTTAGTAAAATATCTGTTTTTTGGCTATTTTTGTCCGCACAAACTTTTTTCGGGAGGATACGACTCATGTGGCCACTCTTCAACATATTCACGGCCGTGGCGGCTGAAACGCCCGCCCCGCTCATGCTGCCCGACAGCGTGCAGAAGGCCCGCTTTGCGGAGACGGTCCGCAGGCTGGCCGACTTCGACTTCGACGAGTTCCTGCGCAACATGGCCTCCGAGATGCTGTGGGTGGCCATCAAGATTGTCATCGCGCTGGCCATCTACTTCATCGGGCGCTGGATTGTGCGCCGGCTGGTGAAGCTGCTCGACGCCGCCTTCGAGCGCCGCAAGGTCGACGTCTCGCTGCGGATGTTCCTCCGCAAGACCGTGCGCGTCGTCTTCACGCTCATCCTGGTGATGATTGTCGTCCAGACGCTCGGCGTCAACGTCACCTCGCTCATCGCCCTCTTCTCGGCCGCCACGCTGGCCATCGGTATGGCCCTCAGCGGCACGGCCCAGAACTTCGCCGGCGGCGTGATGATTCTGCTGATGAAGCCCTACCGCGTGGGCGACTATATCTCGGCGCAGGGGCAGTCGGGCACGGTGCGCGAAATCAAGCTCTTCTCGACGGTCATCGCCACCAACGACAACCAGATTATCTACATTCCCAACAACTCCATCGCCACGGCCATCATCGACAACTACTCGACGGCCGACCGGCGGCGCGTCGACTGGACCATCGGCATCTCCTACGGCGACGACGTGGATGTGGCGCGTAAGGCGATTCTCGAGATTCTGGCCGCCGACGAGCGGGTGCTCCGCGAGCCTGCGCCCGTGGTGTGGGTTGCGGCGCTGGCCGACAGCTCGGTGAACCTTACGGTGCGGGCCTGGACGCTCAACGCCGACTACTGGAGTGTCTTCTACGAAAACAACGAACGATTCTACAAGCTGCTGCCCCGGCACGGGGTCAGCTTCCCCTTCCCGCAGATGGATGTGCACGTGAAAAAGGAGTAGAGCTCCCAAGCGTAAAGTCAAACCATTTTTTAATTAAACTCAAATTTATTCCTATGAAAAAAATGCTGTTTTTGGCGCTCGTCGCCATGACCGTCGCCACGATGACGGCCTGCAACAAGGAGCATCAGAGCGGTCCTGAATATCAGACGCCTACCGACATCGAAGGCATCGTCTTCTGGTCGAAGGGCAAGAACCCCTCGTCGCCCATTGCGGCCGACCAGCCCGTGGTGGTCAACGCCACGCTCTCGAACCCCTACCGCCTCTACCTTGCGCTGATTCGCTATACGGTCGACCAGAGCGCGGTGACCACCCCCAGCGAGGATTACGAGCCCGGAGTCGAACGGACCGCCTCGGAGGTGGAATACGAGCCCGACCGTCTGCAGACGCGCGCCATCTACCAGGGCGAGATTCCCAAGCAGCCCGTGGGGTCGAAGGTCTCCTTCTACATCTGGACCATCAGCCCGTTCGGCGTGGTGTCGTACAGCTTCCCCCAGGAGTATACGGTGACGGTCGAGAGCAACGGCACCGGCGGCCTCGAACCGGAGCCCGAACCGGAGCCCGAACCCGAGCAGCCCGGCGAGTAACGCCCATGATTGCGAAAACTTCTAATCACAACTTTTTTTATACACTATGGAACTGAAGGATATTCTGGCCATTTCGGGTCAGCCCGGACTCTACAAATACGTGGCCCAGTCCACGCGCGGCGTGATTGTCGAGTCGCTGCTCGACGGCAAGCGTTCGAACGCGTCGGCCTCGTCGCGTGTGAGCGCGCTGACCGAGATTTCGATGTTCACCGAGGGCGACGATATTCCGCTGGCCGAGGTCTTTACCCGGATTTATGCCCATACGGGCGGCAAACAGGCCATCAGCCACCGCGAATCGCCCGAAGCACTCAAGGCCTTCTTCGCCGAGGTGCTTCCCGAATACGACCGCGAGCGGGTGCACCTCTCCGACATCAAGAAGTGCATCTCGTGGTACAACATTCTGGTCGGCGCCGGCTTCACGGAGTTCAAGCTCCCCGAGCAGGAGAACGGCGAAGAGCAGAAGTAGGGCGGATGTATCCCTGCAAAGAGCTCCCGCACCCCACGGTGCGGGACTTTTTTGTTGTACGGGACAGACCGCAGGCGTCCGGCGGCGATACGTTTGTATGAATTTTGCGCTTCGGAGGAGCACGAAGCCCCGCGATTGCTTATCTTTGCAGATGGTTCGCTGCCGTGCGGGCATTGTCGCCCGCGTGCGGCTGAGCGCGGACCGAACGAACTGATGTGAATTCCGCGTGAGCCTCCCGGCTCCGCACAACAAGAGCATGAGCCCTATGGAGAAGAAGAAAAAGGTATTGGCGCTGGTCGCGCACGACAACATGAAACGCGACCTGGCGGAGTGGGTGGATTGGAACTCCGGAAAGTTGAGCGAGCATCACCTCGTCTGCACCGGAACGACGGGCAAGATGGTGGAGCGGACGCTTCTGGACCATCAGTGGGAGCATGGTGACGAGACCGAGCGGACGCGGCTCCACATCACGCTGCTCAAGTCGGGCCCGCTGGGTGGTGACCAGCAGTTGGGGTCGCTCATTGCCGACGGGAAAATCAATGCGCTGATTTTCTTCTGGGACCCGATGTCGGCCCAGCCGCACGATGTCGACGTCAAGGCGCTGCTGCGTCTGGCGACGCTCTACAACGTGCCGACGGCCATCAACCGCTCGTCGGCCGACTTCCTCATCTCGTCGCCCCTGTTCGAGGACGACGACTACTGCCCCGTGGTGAAGGACTACCGCGAATATGTGGAGCGGGTGCTGAAGTAGGCGGGGGAGCGCCCGGCGCATCCCGCAACGCGCATCCCGCATCCCGCAACGCGTCATTGCGCGAGGCAACCGGCCATGGAGAAGGCCGTACCGATGTCCGGTACGGCCTTCTTTGCGTAGGGAGCCTGCGGCCGCCTGCCGCTCAGCGGCCGTTGCGCTCGCGGATGATGGCCAGCAGGCGGTCGAGCTGGCCGTCGCGCCCCGAGAGGTACTCCGCGGCGATGCACGGGATGGGGATGTCGGGCTGCACGACCCCGTCGACGGCGCGCGTACGCTCATCGATGCGCACCATCGAGACGGCCCCCTGGTAGAGGTTCGTCGGAAGGAGGAGGCCTCCGTCGACCACCTCGCCGTACTTGAGGGCGTTGTGCCGCAGCGGCTCGCCGGCCAGCAGGGCGGCGCCGTGGTACTGGAGCATGTTGACGAACGAGGCGGCAATCGAGCCCGTGTCGCGTCCGACGAGCACGTAGAACCGGAGCCCGTCGACATGCATCGCGGGGATGGTCGGGAACGAACGGACGAACTCTCCCTCGGGCAGCGGCACGGTCTGCCCGAGCATCTCCTCGGTCAGAAAGTCGTAGTAGGGCATCGACCTTCTCGATGCCTTGACCCACTGCCCGGTGCAGTACTCCACGACGGGCTTGTCGATGAAGATGGACAGGAGCCGGTCGAAGTTGTGGCCGTTGCCGCCGGTGTTGCGCCTCAGGTCGAGGATGACGTCCGTCAGCCCCTGCCGGCGGAAGTCGCGAAGCGTCCGGTGGAGGATGCGAATCAGCCGGTTGTTGTTGGGGAAGAATTCGGGAATGGCGATGTAGCAGCAGCCCGCCTCGGGCCAGGTGCGGATGCTGCGGTCCAGCTCCTCGGCGCGCGTGAGGAGGAACAGCGTTCGGGCGTTCGGCATGCCGGGGGTCTCGATGACCATCGGCCGGCCGTCGCGCCGGAGCTCGATGCGGAAGCGGTCGACGACCTGGCTGTAGAAGCAGCGCCCCATGAGCGTGATGGGATACGTGTAGCGGTCGTCGTAGCCGTACTTGAGGTATTCGGCCGCCGGTACGCCGTTGATGGCCGTCACCTGGTCGCCGCGCCGGAAGGCCGGGTCGAGCGAGCGGTCGACGATGAGTGTGTCGTTGATTTGCAGCAGGCTGAAGCCCGGGGTGGGCAGCGTCCGCTCGAAGCGCCGCAGGTCGCGGCGGGTGTAGACCTCGGGGTCGGCGATGGTCGGTATCAGAATCCGGTAGTGGGGGTCTTCGTAGTGGAGACGGTCCAGGTAGGGGCGCATCGCCCAGAAGAGTTCCGAGGTGAGCAGCGAATCCTTGCCCAGCGAATCGCAGCGGGCGTCAATCTCGGCGCGGATTTGCCGCATTTCGGCCTCCGTAAAGAGCGAATCGAGTCCCGGATGGCTGCTGACGCGGAAAAGACGGCGCTCACCGCCGACCAGCGAGCGGGGCATGTTGACGTCGAGGATGGCGTAGCATCGGTCGGGAACGCGCACCTCGAAGCTCCGGCCGGCCTGCATGATGCTGTCCAGCTCCTTGCCGGTGAGCTGTGCGGCCCGTATCGCCGGCTGGGGCCGGTCGGGGGTGTTGATGGAGTCGGGGCCGCCGGAAGAGTTGTAAGCGCCGGGAGCTTCGGGTGCTTCGGTGGCCTCGGGTGCCTTGGGAGCTTCGGTGGCCTCGGGTGCCTTGGAAAGACCGGCGGGGCCGGGAACGTCGGGAGCTGCCGCAAGGAGCAGCGGAAGAAACAGGGCCGCAAGGAGCAGCGTCTGACGGAGCGGGTTTCGGTCCATGGTCCAGCGGGTTGGTTACCCTTCTTATTTAAACGGTTCCGAAGAGCCGAATCGTATCCCGCCGGACCGCTTTTTTTGTTTTTTCGGACGGCTTTTTCGCCCGGTTCCTCCTCCGCCCGGTTCCTCCTCCGCCCGGTTCCTCCTCTGCCCCGGTTTCGCCGTCGCCCGGTTTTCCGCTCCCTCCCCCGGCTCTGCTGCCCGCCTTTCTCCGCGGCCCGGCGAAGGTCAGAGGTCGTGCGACAGCGGGGCGGGAACGGCCCCCGAGAGGTCGTAGTCGCCCCACCGCTCGGCAATGAGGTCGAGCGTTGCGTAGAGCTCTTCGACGTCGAGCGTCGTGACCAGCTTCAGCCGCGTCTCCTTGAAGTTGGGCAGCCCCTTGAAGTAGTTGGTCAGGTGGCGCCGCATCTCGAGGATGCCGACGTAGTCGCCCTTCACCTCGAGCGACTTGGCGAGGTGCTCGCGGGCGATGGCCACCCGCTCCCGGACCGAGGGCTGCGGCAGCACCTCGCCCGTGGCCAGATAGTGCTTCACCTCGCGGAAAATCCAGGGCCGGCCGTAGGTCGCGCGGCCAATCATCACGCCGTCGACGCCGTAGCGGTCGAACATCTCGGCGGCACGGGGCCCCGAGTCGACGTCGCCGTTGCCGATGATGGGAATGTGGATGGCGGGGTTGTTCTTCACCCGCCCGATGAGCGTCCAGTCGGCCTCGCCGCGGTACATCTGGGCCCGCGTGCGGCCGTGGATGGTGAGCGCCGCGATGCCGACGTCCTGCAGCCGCAGGGCTATCTCCTCGATGTTCTTCGACTCGTCGTCCCACCCCAGCCGCGTCTTGACCGTCACGGGTTTCCGCACGGCGCGGACAATCTGGCGCGTCATCTCGACCATCAGCGGCACGTCGCGCATCATGCCCGACCCGGCGCCGCGCCCGGCAATCTTCTTGACCGGGCAGCCGAAGTTGATGTCGATGATGTCGGGGTCGGCCGCCTCGGCCATGCGGGCCGCCTCGACCATCGGCTCGATGAGGTGTCCGTAGATTTGGATGCCCACGGGGCGCTCCGCGTCGTCGATTTCGAGCTTCTTGAGCGATTTGGCGGCGTCGCGGATAAGGCCGTCCGAGGAGATGAACTCCGTGTAGACCACGTCGGCGCCGAAGCGCTTGCACATGTAGCGGAACGAGGGGTCGGTCACGTCCTCCATCGGGGCGAGCAGCAGCGGCTTCTCCCCGAGTTCTATGTCGGCGATTTTCATGCTTCGGGTGTTTTGATGCGGGTGACGAGGATTTTGTCGATGCGCACGCCGTCCATGTCGACGATTTCGAGGCGCAGCCCCTTCCAGTCGACCTGCTCGCCCGTCTGGGGAATGTGGCCCGTCAGGTCGAGGAAGAGGCCGCTGACGGTGTTGTAGGCGTTGTCGAGCGGCGTGCCGTCCATGCCGAAGTGGGTCAGCAGGTCGAAGAAGGGGCACTGCCCGTCGACCAGGCAGCTGCCGTCCTCGCGCGTGACGATGTCGGGCTCCTCCTCGCCGTCGGGAATCTCGCCCACGAGCGCCTCGAAGATATCCTTGAGGGTGATGATGCCCCGCGTGAGGCCGAACTCGTCGAAGACCACGCCGTAGCCGAGCTGCTCGTTGCGCAGCTGCTCGAGGGCGCCGTAGACCTCGAGCCCCTCGTGGAAGAACTTGACCGGTTCGAGGTGCCGTTCGAGCGAGAAGCCGGGCTCGTGGAGGTGCTGGAAGAGCTCCTTGAGGTAGACCACGCCGATGAGCGAGTCGAGGCTGCCCCGGCCCACGGGGTAGCGGTTGTGGGGGTGGGCGTTCACCACGGCGCGGATTTCATCGGGCGTCATCCCGACCTCGAGCCACGTCAGTTCGCCGCGGGGCGTCATGATGGATTCGACCCGGCGGTCGCCCAGCGAGAAAACGCGCCCGACGATTTTCTGCTCGACCTCCTGCACCTCGCCCTCCTCGGCCCCCTCGCGGATGATGGAGCGAATCTCCTCCTCGGTGACGCGGCTCCCGGCCTTCTCGATGCCCATCAGGCGGGTGATGCCCGCCGTGCTGCGCGAGAGCAGCCAGACGAAGGGCGAGGCGACGAGCGAGAGCAGGTGCATGGGGCGCGAGACGGCGCAGGCGGTCTTCTCGGCGGCGTTCATGCCGATGCGCTTGGGAACCAGCTCGCCGAAGATGAGCGTGAGGTAGGTGACCGCAATGACGATGAGGACCTGTGCCGTGGCGGCTGCCGCGCGCGGCGGGATGCCCAGTGCGGCCAGCTCGTGACCGAAGCGTTCGGCCAGCGCATCGCCCGAGTAGATACCCGTGAGGATGCCGATGAGCGTGATGCCGATTTGGATGGTCGAGAGGAAGCGGTCGGGGTTCTCGATGAGCCGCAGTGCGCGGCGTGCCCCGGCGTTGCCCGCGCGCGACTCCAGGTCGAGCTTCGAGCGGCGGGCGGAGATGAGTGCTATTTCCGACATGGCGAAGAGGCCGTTGAGCAGAATCAGCACCAGAATGATGATAATTTCCATAGAAGGTGCGGAAAAATCCGTCGTTTTGTCTGCAAAGATAGGCATAGTTTCCGAAAGCGGAAAATCGCAGGGGCGGTTCGCGGCGGGAAACTTGCGCCGGAGGTTGATTTTCCGGGGAAAAAGCGTTAAATTTGCACCCTGATTCCGAATAGAAAAGTAATTACACGGTTATGAATATCGAGAACTTTGTTACGGAGGCGGCCCGTCGTGCCGCCGAAGCTCTTTACGGCCCGCTCGAGGGCGAGCAGCTGCAGCTCCAGAAGACCCGCCGCGAATTCGAGGGCGACTATACGCTGGTGACCTTCCCGCTGCTGCGACGAAGCCGCAAGTCGCCCGAGGCCACCGCGACCGAGCTGGGCACCTACATGAAGGAGCACAACCCCGAAATCAGCTCCTTCAACGTGGTCAAGGGCTTCCTGAACCTCGTGCTCGACGGCTCGTTCTGGGCCGACCGCTTCGACGAGCTGGCCGCGCAGGAGAACTACGGCTGCCAGCCCTCGACCGGCCGCACCGTGATGATTGAATACTCGTCGCCCAACACCAACAAGCCGCTCCACCTGGGCCACATCCGCAACAACCTGCTGGGCTACTCCGTGGCGCAGATTCTCCAGGCCAACGGCCACCGCGTCATCAAGGCCAACCTGGTCAACGACCGCGGCATCCACATCTGCAAGTCGATGCTGGCGTGGAAGCTCTACGGCGACGGCGAGACGCCCGCCTCGACGGGCATGAAGGGCGACCACCTGGTGGGCAAGTACTACGTCGAGTTCGACAAGCACTACAAGGCCCAAATCAAGGAGCTCATGGCCGAGGGCCAGAGCGAGGAGGAGGCCAAGAAGAACGCCCCCATCATGCGCGAGGCGCAGGAGATGCTGCGCAAGTGGGAGGCGAAGGACCCCGAGGTCTACGCTCTGTGGGAGATGATGAACGGCTGGGTCTACGAGGGCTTCGATGTCACCTACCGGGCGCTGGGCGTCGATTTCGACAAGGTCTACTACGAGTCGCAGACCTACCTGCTGGGCAAGTCGCTCGTCGAGGAGGGGCTGCGCAAGGGGGTCTTCTACCGCCGTCCCGACAACTCGGTGTGGATTGACCTGCGCGCCGACGGTCTGGACGAGAAGCTGTTGCTGCGCGGCGACGGCACGTCGGTCTACATGACGCAGGACCTCGGCACGGCCTACCGCCGCTTCGAGGACAACCGGCTCGACGACATGATTTACGTGGTGGGCAACGAGCAGAACTACCACTTCCAGGTGCTCAAGCTGGTGCTCAAGAAGCTGGGCTACGCCGAGTGGAGCGACCACATCACCCACCTGTCGTACGGCATGGTCGAGCTGCCCGAGGGCAAGATGAAGTCGCGCGAGGGTACGGTGGTCGACGCCGACGACCTGATTGCCGACATGGTGCACACGGCCCGCGAGATGTCGGCCGAGCTGGGCAAGCTCGACGGCTGCACGGAGGAGGAGGCCAACGCCGTCTCGACGATGGTGGGCCTCGGCGCGCTCAAGTACTTCATCCTGAAGGTCGACCCCAAGAAGACGATGCTCTTCGACCCGCGCGAGTCGATTGACTTCAACGGCAATACGGGTCCCTTCATCCAGTACACCCACGCCCGCATCTGCTCGGTGCTGCGCAAGGCGGCCGAGGCGGGCATCGACTATTCGGAGCCGGTGCGTGCGCCCTATCTGCCCGAGGAGCGGGAGCTGGTCAAGATGCTGACCGAGTATCCGTCGGTGGTGAAGGCCGCCGGCGAGAACTTCGCCCCGTCGCTCATCGCCGCCTATGTCTACGAGCTGGCCAAGCAGTTCAACGGATACTACCACGACCACTCGATTCTGAAGGAGGAGCAGGCCGACGTGCGCCGCATGCGGCTTCGCCTGGCACAGCAGGTGGCGCGGGTCATCCGTCTGGGTATGAAGCTGCTGGGTATCGACGTCCCCGAGCGCATGTAACCGCGTGCCGGACGTTGTCCGAAGAGGTGTCCCGGAAGCCGACGGCTTCCGGGACTTTTTTGTGCGTTGCTGTCGTGCGGCCGGGATAAGCGGGGCGGCCGGTGCCTTTGAGGCGCTCGGGATGGCCGGGGCGGTGATGTTGTGCGGCCGGGGGCCGGCGTGGTACGAATCTTGCGAGTGGGGGAGTCAGCAACAACCAAACACACATTCAGCGTGAAAACATTCGTTACTACCTTCACCCTCTCTCTTGCGTTGTGTGCGGCCGCCGGTGCGACGGCCCAAAGCAAGAGCACGGCTCCGGCCCCTGCGCCCGATACCGTGATGCTGTCGGAGACGACCGACGGCGACTACCTCGTGCGCAGGTTCGTCGTCCGGCGGCTCGACGACACGAGCTTCTCGGTGCTCTACCGCATCGACTCGGCACGCCTCGTCTCGACGCTGAACGGCAATGCCGGGGAGCTCTCCGAACTGGATGCCTTCGTCTCGGGCGCGATGCACGATACGCTCCGGCAGCTCCGTTCGGTGGCGATTACGGGTTATGCCTCGCCCGACGGCCCGATGCAGTTCAACCGGACGCTGGCCCTCCACCGCGCCCAGGACCTCAAGGGGTATGTCGATGCGAAGTACGCCCTTTCGCAGCATTGCCCCGTGAGCGTCAATACCGTCGTCGAGCCGTGGTCGGCCTGCCGGACGCTGGTCGCCGCCTCGAACATGCCCGAGCGGCAGGCGGTGCTCGACCTGCTGGACCGCAAACTGTCGGACGCCACCCTTGAGGCGAAGCTCAAGGCGATGCCCGCGGCGTGGAATTACCTCAAACACAACATCCTGCCGACGATGCGCCGGGCTACGCTGGTGGTCGTCTACAACGACGGCAACGTGGTCGTGCAGCGCACGATGTTGCCCAAGGCGGCCCCTGCGCCCGCTCCGGCGGCCAAGGGATGCGGTGACAACTGCCCGTGTGAGGTCATCGATCACTCCATCACCGGCATCATCGTCGAGATGCCCGAGGAGGATGCCGGACAGTACCGCCGCCAGCTTCGTCGCCAAATGCGTGACGAGGTGCGCGACGTCCGTCACGATGCCCGTGTGGCCGGCAAGGTCGAGAAGGAGCAGCTGCGCGGCATGAAGCAGGTCTCGAAGAAGGAGGCCAAGGCGGCCAAGAAGGCCGAAAAGGCGGCCCGCAAGAGTGCCCGCGAGCTGGAACGGCTGCGTTGAGCCGGCCGCCGTGGGGCGTGCCGCAAGGCATGCGCGAAGTGCGGAGCGGTCTTCCCGAGCGAAGGCCGCTCCGCTTTTTTCGCCTTTCGGCGGAGAGTTTCGGCGGAGAGTTTTGGCGGAGAGTTTCGGGAGAGGGCGGGAGCGGGAGAGAGTTTCGGGGCGGTGTTTTTTGGAGCGGGCTGCTTCCGGAAGATGTTCCGGAGCCACGCCGCGCCGCCGGCCCGGGTGCCACCCCCTCTTTCTCCGCCTCGGAGCAGCGCCGCAGCCCAGTCCGAGTGCCACCTCCCTCTTTCTTCGCCCCGGCGCGGCCCGGCCCGAGTGCCACCCCCTCTTTCTCCGCTCCGGAGCAGCGCCGTGGCTGGCCCGAGTAACCCCCTCTCTTCGCTCCGGAGCAACGCTGCGGCCTGGCCCGGAAAAGAAAAATTTGCAGATTCAAAGGGATTTGCTATCTTTGCTCACAATTCATTAAAATCCGTTTACGATTATGGCAAATTTGAGAGACCTGAAGAAGGAGATTGACTATCGTCTTGAGGAGGTCGTTTTCGACTGCGATATGGCCATTTGTTTCCAGCCCTCGAAGGAGAAGGAGATTTTCGACGTGATGCAGGACGCCGTTGCCGTGCGCAACGCCCTCTTCGTCAAGGCGAACAATCCCGCCGAACCGCACAACCGCTCGCTCGTGCGCAAGCACTACACCGCGCTGCGTGCAGAGATGGTTGCCGAGTACGACAAGCTCTTCAAGCGGCTGAGCGAAATCAACGAGGCCAAGTAGCGGCCATCCCTTCGCAAAACATGCGGGGCGGGAGTGCAACTCCCGCCCCGTTTTGTTTGCTTCCCGTGGCCGTCCTTCCCGCGGCCGCTCTTACCGCGACCGCTCTTTTCGCGTTTCGCGGCCATCCTTCCCGCGGCCATACTCCCCGCGGCCATTCTTTTCGCCGCTGTTCTCCCCGCGGCCATTCTCTTTTTTCGGCCGCTCATTTACGCCCGGCCCGGCGCTCCACGCCCGGTTTCGGGGGCTGCACTCCACACTCGACGCCCGGACCCAGCGCTCCACGCCCGGCCCCGGACTTAGCGCCCCTCGATGGCGTCGACGGCGTCGATAAGTGCGCCGCGCAGTCCCCGCCGCTCGAGCTCCGCCACGCCGCGGATGGTCGTGCCACCCGGCGAGCAGACCTGGTCCTTGAGCCGGGCGGGGAGCTCGCCGCTCTCCAGCTGGAGCCTCCCCGTGCCGACCACCATCTGGCTCACCATGCGGTAGGCTTCGTCGCGGGCGATGCCGTGCTTGACGGCGGCGTCGGCCAGCGCCTCGATTGAGAGCGCGATGAAGGCCGGCCCGCATCCGCAGATGGTGCCCGCGGCGCTCAGCTGCGCCGTGTCGACCACCGGGAGCAGCCCAATCCGGCCGAAGAGCTCCCGTACGGCCTGCCACTCCGCATCGCTGAGCGAGTGGCGCCGCTCGCAGACGATGATGCCCTCGCCCACCGAGACCGGCGTGTTGGGAATCGTCGAGAGGTGGTGCGTGCCGGGTGCGAGCAGCCGTTCGTAGTCGTCGAAGCGCCATCCGGCCGCCACCGAGATGAGACACTTGCCGCGCAGTGCGTCGCGCAGCGGCGCGAGCACCTCCTCAACCTGGTGGGGCTTCACGGCCACGACGACCGTGTCGGCGAAGTCGACCACCTCGGCCGCCTGCCGGAAGGCCCGGATGCCGCTCCGCTGCGTGTTGCGCCGCAGCTTGTCGAAGTCGCGGGCGCAGGCCCCCATCTCCTCCGCCGCAAGGGCCCCCTTGCGGAGCAGCCCCTCGGCCAATGCGCGGCCCATGTTGCCGAAGCCGATGAAGCCGAGTCTCATAGCGTGAAGGGTTTCGAGTAGTCGCGCTCGCCGAAGATGAGCGACCCGACCCGCACCTGGGTCGAGCCGCAGGCGACGGCCAGCCGATAGTCGTGCGACATGCCCATCGAGAGGGTGTCGAAATCGGCGCCGAAGCGGGGGCGCAGCTCGTCGAAGAGCTGCTTGAGGCGGCGGAAGTCGCGGCGGATGTGCTCCTCGTCGTCGGTGTTGGTGGCGATGCCCATCACGCCGCGGACGCGGAGCGCCGTTGCGGCGGCGAAGGGCTCCGAGGAGAGGTACTCCCTCAGCTCGTCGGGCTCCCAGCCCGATTTGGTCTCCTCGTCGGCGACGTGAATCTCGAGCAGGATGTCCAGCCGGCGGCCGCACTTCGCCGCTTCGTGCTGCAGCGCCTCGACCAGCCGCGCGCTGTCGACCGACTCGACCAGCGAGACGAACGGCGCGATGTACTTCACCTTGTTGGTCTGAAGATGACCTATCATGTGCCACTCGATATCCTTGGGCAGCACTTCGTATTTTGCCCGCAGCTCCTGCGGGCGGCTCTCGCCGAAGAGGCGTTGCCCGGCGTCGTAGGCCTCCCGGATGGCTTCGACCGGGTGGGTCTTCGAGACGGCGACGAGCCTTACCCCTTCGGGCAGCGACTCCCGCACGCGGGCCAGTTGTTCCTTTACCGACATGGTTGTCCGTTTTTTATGCGAGAACAAATGTAGCGAATTTTCGCGGAACGGCGATACGGCCGCCGAAATTTTCCGCCGCAGCCCCTCCGGGCGTTTTGCGGTTTGCCGAGAGTTTCCTATATTTGTATTTGTTCCAAAACCCAGTAACCAGAAAAAATGAAAAAACGTCAATTGCTTCTCTCGGCCGTGGCGCTGCTCGCCTATGGGGCGGTTTCGGCCTGCACGAACTTCATCGTCACGCGCGGCGCCTCGACCGACGGGTCGGTCATGGTCTCCTACGCCGCCGATTCGCATGCCCTCTACGGGGCGCTCTACCACACGGCGGCCGGCCGCTACGCTCCGGGTACGATGATGCCCGTCTACGAGTGGGACACGGGCCGCTACCTGCGCGACATACCCCAGGCGGCGCAGACCTGGTCGACCGTCGGCAACATGAACGAGCACTCGCTCATCATCGGTGAGACCACCTACGGCGGCCGTGCCGAGCTGGCCGACTCGACGGGCGGCATCGACTACGGTTCGCTCATATACATCACGCTCCAGCGCGCCACGACGGCCCGTGAGGCCATCGCCCTCATCGCCGAGCTGGCCAACACCTACGGCTACGCCTCGAGCGGCGAGTCGTTCTCCATCGCCGACCCCAACGAGGCGTGGATTATGGAGCTCATCGGCAAGGGCTACAAGGACGACGGCAAGGGGGGCAACGCCCGCCGCGGCATCGTCTGGGTGGCACGCCGCATCCCCGACGGATATGTCTCGGGCCATGCCAACCAGGCGCGCATCACCACCTTCCCGCTCGACGACCCCGAGAACTGCCTCTATGCTCCCGACGTCATCTCGTTCGCCCGTGAGATGGGCTACTACGAGGGTCCGGACCGCAAGTTCAGCTTCGCCGACGCCTACTGCCCGGCCGACTTCGCCACGGTGCGCGGCTGCGACGCCCGCGTGTGGGCCTTCTTCCGCACGGTGGCCGACGGCATGGACGCCTATGAGGACTACGCCATGGGCTACAACCTCAAGAACCGTCTGCCGCTCTGGGTGAAGCCCCGCCAGAAGGTATCGCCCAAGACGGTCTTCGACTGCATGCGCGACCACTACGAGGGTACGCCGATGGACATGACCCGCGACCTCGGTGCCGGCGGCCACAACTGCCCCTACCGCTGGCGCCCGATGGACTTCGAGGTGGACGGCGTCACCTACCTCAACGAGCGTGCGACGGCCACGCAGCAGACCGGTTTCTGGTTCGTGGGCCAGGCCCGCGCCGACCGTCCGGCCGATACGGGCATCCTCTGGTTCGGTGTCGACGATGCCGCAACCTCGTGCCTGACGCCGATTTTCTGCTCGGCGCAGGAGGTTCCCGAGTGCTTCAGCGAGAAGAACGGCTCGATGCTCAGCTATTCGCCCACGTCGGCCTTCTGGCTCTTCAACCGCACGACGAACTTCGCCTACATGCGCTACGACATGATTTCGGCCGACATCCGCAAGGTGACCGACAAGTGGGAGAACGACCACCTGGCCCTGATGGAGAGCCTTCCGGCCCGCATCGGCAAGATGTCGGACGAGGCGCGCCGCAGCTATCTGACCGAGGTGAGCGTCTCGACGGCACAGGAGCTCTTCGACCGCTGGCAGCGTCTGAACAGCTACCTGCTGATTAAGTACATGGACGGCAACGTCAAGAGCGAACACGGCGACGTGCTCTCGTACCTCGACGGCGACGGTTCGTCGGCCCACTTCGTCGACAACGGCAACGGCCGCGACATCCCCGACAAGATTCAGTTCCCGGGCTACAACGAGAAGTGGAAGCGCGCCGTGGCGGCCGACAACGGCGAGGTGCTGCGCGTGGTCAAGTAAGCGGCGCCATTCGGAGAAACAACCATAGTAAAACCATCGAGGGGAGGGCGGAGCCGCATCGGAGGCGCACGTCGTCCCCTCGCTCCTAAAACGAATACCATGAAATATGACATCATTGTAGTCGGCTCGGGTCCGGGCGGGTATGTCGCCGCCATCCGTGCCGCACAGCTCGGCCGGCGCGTGGCGCTTGTCGAGCGGGCCGAGGCGGGCGGCGTCTGCCTCAACTGGGGCTGCATCCCGACCAAGGCACTGCTCAAGAGCGCCCAGGTCTACGCCTGGTGCAAGGCTGCGGACCACTACGGCCTGACGCTCGACGGGGAGGTGCGCCCCGACCTGGAGCGCATCGTCGACCGCTCGCGCGGTGTGGCCGAGACGATGAGCAAGGGGGTTGCCTTCCTGCTGCGCAAGAACAACATCGACCTCATCGCCGGCTTCGGCCGGCTGGTGGCTCCGGGGCGGCTCGACGTCGACGGCGTCGTCTACGAGGCGGACCACATCGTGCTGGCGACGGGCGCCCGTCCGCGCGAGATGCCCTTCATGCCCATCGACGGCGAGCATGTCCTCTCGTCGCGTCATGCGCTGGAGCTGCGGCGGCTGCCCGCGTCGATGGTGGTCGTCGGTTCGGGCGCCATCGGCAGCGAATTCGCCTGGTTCTACGCCACGCTGGGCGTCAAGGTGACGCTCATCGAGTATCTGCCGCGCATCATGCCGCTCGAGGACGAGGAGGTCTCGAAGACCATGGAGCGCGTCTTCCGCAAGCTGCGGGCGACGGTGCTCACCTCGACCACCGTGCGCAGCGTCGTGGTCGGCGCCGACGGACGCTGCGTCGTCGAAGTCGAGGGGCGCAAGGGTGTCGAGTCGCTGAGCGCCGAGGTGGTGCTCTCGGCCGTCGGCATCAAGTCCAACATCGAGGGCATCGGCCTTGAGGAGCTGGGCATCGCCGTCGAGCGCGACAAGGTGGTGGTCGACCCCTTCTACCGCACCAACGTGCCGGGCATCTACGCCATCGGCGACATCGTGGGCGGTCCGGCGCTGGCGCACGTCGCTTCGGCCGAGGCCGTATGCTGCATCGAGGCCATCTGCGGGCTCAACCCCGCGCCGGTCGACTATTCGACCATCCCCTCGTGCATCTTCACCTCGCCCGAGGTGGCGTCGGTCGGCATGACCGAGCAGCAGGCGCGCGAGCGGGGCATCGACGTGCGCGTCGGGCGCTTCCCCTTCACCGCTTCGGGCAAGGCGACGGCGGCGGGCGACCGCGACGGCTTCGTCAAGCTGCTCTTCGACGGCGAGGAGCGCCTCATCGGCGCCCACATGGTGGGTGCCGGCGTCACCGAGATGCTGGCCGAGCCGACGCTTGCCAAGGCGCTCGGCGTCACGGCCCACCGTCTGGCCCGCATCATCCATGCCCACCCCACGATGAACGAAGGGGTGATGGAGGCGGCCGAGGCGGCCATAGGCGCCGCGATTCACCTCTGACGCGGGGCGGCAGGCTTTCCACTGAGCGGCGGGGCGGCTCTCTCCGGATGCGGGGGCCGGTTCTCCCCGGATGCGGGGGCGTCGCGATTCACCTCTGACGCGCTCGGGCGGCAGGCCGGCATTATGGTGTGTCGGCCTGCGTTCGGTGCGTCGGAGTCATTGTACCTGTAAAATAAAACCGTGATGAAACGTTTGAAACCGTGGAGCGTGCTGCTCCTTTTCGTGATGCTCGGGTGGGGGCTCCGCGCCCCGGCCCAGACACCGGCCGATGTGCGGCTGGGCGAACTGCTCAACAGCGGCGAGCTTTTTCAGCTGCGCGACGAATATCCGCGGCTGAAGGACTCCGTCAGCATCCGCATGCTCGACCTGCTTGCCCGCAGCCAGCTGGGCGTCGGGTTCAACCGACCCGAGGAGGCCGCCCCGGCGCTCGATTCGCTCCTCCGGTTCCACCAGGAGGAGCTCGGCGCGGAGGCTACCTTCTCGATGGCATCCCTGCGGGCCATGAACCTGCTGAATCTGGGGCTCTACGCAGCAGCCGGAGCCGCTGCCGGCGATTTGGTACTGGTTCTTGAGCACTCCCTGCCGTTCGAATCCTACTTCGGGCTCGTCTTCGTCGAGCGCATCGGCAAGGCATTGGCCGACGTGCCGGCACCGGGTCTCGAACGGCCCGACCGCACCGTAACCGTGCCGCTGAAATACGAAGCGGTCGGCCGCGGCCACCATTACTCCATGCCCGTCGAGGTGAACGGCCACGTGCACGACTTTATCTTCGATACGGGCTGCTCGTTCGGCTGCTTCGTCTCGGAGAGGTATGCCGAAGAGGTCGGATTGAAGGTCGTGGCCGACTCCATCCCGGTTTCGGGCATGACGGTCGGCTTCGTCAAGCTGGCCACGGCCGATTCGCTGCGGGTCGGCGAGCTGGTCTACCGCCATCCGTACTTTCTGGTCGCACCGCCCGATCCGGAGGTCGATGCCGAGTTTGCGTTCGACGGCGTTATCGGCTGCGACCTGCTCCGGGCCGTCGGGGAGGTCGTCGTCGACAACGAGACGGGCGTGTTCCGCTTCCCTGCGGAGCCGTCCGAAGGGGAGCCCGACATGTACCTCTCGGGCAACATCCCGCACGTGCGGATTGAGTATGCCGGCAGCCCCCTGGAGCTGATTTTCGACACGGGCAACGTGAAGAGCGACCTCGACGGCGGCTTTGCGCAGCGATTCCCCGAAGCCGTGGCAGGGCTTGCCCGGCATAAGACCCGCCACGGCGGTTTCGGAGGCATCGGGGAGTTCGAGGCGGTGACGCTCCCCGAATTCCGCATCCGGGCGGCCGGGCGCGACGTGGTGCTGCATGACACGGAGGTGCTCTGCAACGAGGCCGAGGGCGGCTCGCTGCTCTCCGCCGGGTCGCTGGGCGCCGATTTTGTCAGGTCGTTCCGGCAGCTGACAATCAACTACCGGCGGATGTTCATCCGCGGCCGGTAACGCTTCACAGCGGCGGCGGCGCTTCACAGCGGCCGGCGACAGGATGCGGAGGCCGGCAGCAGGTGCAGCGGCCGACAACGCTCCGTCGCGGCCGTCAGCGGAACAAACGAAGAGACGGGACCCCCGTATTTTGGGGGTCCCGTCTCTCTTTCTGCCCGGCTCAGAAGCGCCACGAGGCTCCCAGCAGCAGGTTGCGCGGACGGATGGCGTAGCGGTACGACGACGAGCTCGGTCCGTCGAAGAGCGTATAGGTGTAGCTGTCGCGGTCGAGCAGGTTGGTGGCCGTGAGGGTGAGCTCCCACCGCTCGCCGACCTTCCAGCCGAGCGAGGCGTCGACCAGCACGAGGTGCTTCCGCTGCGTGGAGGTGAGCTGCGTGTAGTAGTGCTCGCCCGTGAGGCGGATGACGAGCTGCCGCGTCGGCGCGAAGTGGAGCTGCAGCTGCTGGTCGAAGGAGTGCTGTACGGAGCGCTCCTGCTGTTCGATGCCCAGCACCGAACGGCGGTAGTTGAGGCGGTATTCGGTGTTGAACCAGCGGGCGAGGCGGAGGTTGAAGCGAGGCGAGAGGGTGAGCGTCGCCAGACGGTAGGGCATCGGCTCGCCCTGCTGGATGCTCTCCAGACGGGTCGTCTGCCACTGCACGTCGACCCCCGCCTGCCCGCGCAGGGCGTCGATGTTGATGCTCGCGCCGCCCGCGACGAACCACGACGCCGTGCGGTTCGTGCGGCGCAGCCAGCCGTCGACGATGTAGTCGCCCGCATAGCTCCGCTCGGAGAGCCAAGGCATGTCACTCCACGTGCGCATGACGAGCGCATGGGCGAAGATGCCGCTGAGCGGATTGCGATAGTTGGCGCCGGCCGAGAGCGAGCGGCGCAGCGTGCGGTCGAACGAGGTGATGCCCCGCGTCAGCGTGCGGTAGTCGCGCAGCAGGGTGGCGGTGAAGAGCTGCTGCTCGTCGGGAGCGCTCTCGCCCAGCGTGACGGCCGCCGTCAGACGCCACCGTGCGGCCGGCTCCCAGCGGAGTGCCGCGCGGCTCTCCCACAGCAGGGCGGTGCTGCGCCGTGTGCCGAGCCACGAGTGGCGCAGCTCGAGGGGGAGGTCAAGCGTGAGGTGCACCTGGTGCGTGCGGAAGGTGACCGAGGGCTGGAGGTAGCCTCCCGCCTGGCCCAGACGGCTCTGCACCGACGTTGCGGCCGCCTCGACGCCCGTCAGCGAGTTCCCCATGCGGCGCAGCAGCGCGGCGATGCCGCCCTTGAGCTGGAGCGTCCAGCGCCGTCCGGCCTGCAGGGCCCATGCGGCGTTGTGGTTCATCCGCACCAGGTCGATGTCGAGCTCCTGCCGCTGCCCCGACTCCGCACGCTCGACGGTGAGCCACTGCGGCTGCGAGAGGTAGAGCACGTAGGAGGAGAGGGTGAGCGTGCGCCGCTCGTTGCGGAGGATGCAGTCCAGGTCGTTCTCCACGCGGTACGAGGGGGTCGAGGCGCGCTGCTGATTGGGGTAGCTGCCCCCGACCGCGGAGCGGAAATCGCTCCACGCAAGGTCGGCCGAGAGGCGCTCGCGGAGGTAGAGGCGCTCGGTGTTGGCCTGCAGCCGGAGCCGGCCCGAGGCCGTGCGGTTGCGCAGCAGCGCCTGCTCCGTCGCCAGCTCCTCGAGCCTCCCGTCGGTCAGGTAGCGGAGCGTCCGCGCCGCCCAGTCGGAGGTCAGACGGTCGTAGCCGCAGCCGACGTGGCCGCTCAGCTGGTAGTCGTCGGTGAGCTTCCAGAGGTGGTCGGCGCTCGCCATGACCGAGCGGTTGAAGCGCGTGCGCTCCTGGGCCAGCGGGGCCGAGGTGAGCTCCGTCCGGAACCACTCGGGGCTCCGGTAACGGTTGAAGTCGTTGCCGAGCAGCTCGTCGGTCGTCAGCTGCGTGAGGTCGGCCGTGGGGTCCTGCCCCGTGTTGTCTCCCTTGAGGTTGAGCATCGACTGGCTGCGGGCCGCCATGCGCATGGCGAAGACCGAGCCGCGCCAGAGCGCCCCGTCGGAGGCCCAGCCGCCGGCGCCGCGCAGCGACCCCGTCCAGCGCGAGCGGGCGTGTTCGCTCAGGCGGAGGTTCAGCGCCGCACGGTCGCTTAGGGCGATGTCGTTCAGCGCCTTGATGGGCTGGTGGTTCTCCAGCACCTCGACGCTGGCCACGTCCTGCGGCCGGATGTTGTTCGTCGCCAGCGAGTAGCGGCCGTCGAGCAGGTCCATCCCCTCGATGTAGAACTTGTTGATGGGCTCGCCGTTGTAGCGGATTTCGCCCGTCTTTTCGACCTCGATGCCCGGCATCTTGCGCAGCACGTCGGCAATCGTGCGGTCCTGCACCTCGGTGAAGCTCGCGACGTTGTAGCTCACCGTGTCGCCCCGCAGCGAGAGGCGCGGCGCACGGATTTCGACCTCGCGAATCTTCACGGCCTCCGCCTCGAGGCGAATCTCGCGCGGCAGCCGGGCGGTGGTGTGGCGCTGCGGGCGGTAGCCCATCATCGAGACCTCGACGCTGGCGGCCCGCATCCCCTGCCGCGGGCGGAGGCGGAAGGCGCCGTCGGCCGCTGTGGTGGTGTAGCCGGCCTGCCGGCCCGTGCTGTCGGCCGCCAGCAGGATGGCCCCGGCAAGGGGTCGTCCGTCGGCGGCATCCACGACGCGCCCGGTCAGCTCCTGGGCTGCGGCCGTGAGCGTAACTCCGAACAGCGCAACGATATATACTGCCCACTTCATGCGTCACTGTAGTTAATCGAGTTCAATGGGGTTGTATCCGCGCACGAGGTCGCCCGGCCCGAGAGGCGTGCCGTCCTGGGACGTGACGGTTATACTTACGTTCGAGTTGTTTGTGAGGTAACCGATCGGGTCAGTCATTATCTTCTGCTTGAGCTCGCGGTACTTTCTACGGCTTGTTTTCATGTAGTTGCGATCGGTCATGCGGATGGGTTCGACGCGCTGCTCCACACCCGTTGCCTCCATGTCGAGCACCCCGGCATCGTCCTTGATGGCAAGAATCAGCCCCGGCAGCCCGCCGAACTTCCACGGCCCGGCGCTCACGGCAATCTCGGGCGCATACCACGCCTCGTAGTTGCGGCCGCGGAAGGTGCAGCGCGCCCGGCGGCACGCATAGCCGAGGATGGTCCGCTCGCCCTCCTCAAGCTCCCAGTCGATGACGGGCAGCGGTTCGGTGTAGAGCAGGTGGTCCATGTCGATCTGATCGATATGAGTCAGCCGACCGCCCGCTTGGTCGCGGAAGAGGACATCCTGCACGCCTCCGTGGAAACTTCCGAGGTTGGCCAACACCTGTTCGGGCGGCGTGACGCGCACGAGTGAATCGGTTTGCCATGTCTTGTAGGAGTAGAATTTCGTAACGTTGCGCCCGATCTGGAGCAGCAGTAGGTCCTCCATCGGGTGTTCGCTCTCGGGCCGCTGTTGGTAGAGCATGCGGTAGCTGACGACAAAGCGTGTCGTGTCGAGCACTTCGCTGGGCGGTTCGGCCGTGTCGTAGGTCTTGACGCCGTCGGGTGTATAGGTTACGATGGTCTGTTGGGCAAGCGCCGCTCCGGCCGATGCGCCGAGCAGCGTGAGGAGAATAAGGAACTTTTTCATCTTTGTTGCGGTTTTGGTTTCCGAAGACAAAGGTCGCACGAAATCCGGCAGGCGATGGTTAACGCCCCGTTAACGAATGTTAAATAGTCTTAACGCCGTCGGCCGTGGCATTTTTATGCGTACCTTTGTACAAAACACAAGAACCTCTTCCGGATGAACAAACGTCGCTTCGGCCGCATCTCGCTTCTGGTCTCCGCCTCGCTGGCGGTGCTCGTCGCCGTGCAGGCGTGGAGCCTTGCCAGCATGTACCATGACCGCCGCGAGGAGTTCTCGCGGCAGGTGATGCAGGCCATGACGCGCGCCGCCTATGACGACCTGCTGTTGGGAAACAAACCCACCGAACGCAAAAGCCTTATTACCTTCTCCTCATCGGGGAACATCGACTCGATTCAGGTGGATATGATTCAGTCGGTTTCGGTAAAGAATCTCGGCGGCGCGGGCAAGAGTATCTCCTTCACCTCGAAATCCGATACGATCCACCACAATATCAGCGTCTCGGACGGCGAAACGACCCGCTACATCCGCCAGGAGATCCGCATTCCGCCGGTCTATCTCCTGCAGCTCAACATGGCACGCTACGACTCGCTTCTCACGTGCAACCTTGCAGCGGCGGGTATCGACCTGCCCCACAAGGTGGATGTCGTACGCGGTCCTTCCGACAGCACGTCGTCGGTGAAGCCCTTTACAGCAAAGCCGCTCCCGGATTCGGAGGTGGTGGTTACAGCTCTTAATGATTCGCTGCGGATTGCGGATCCGCTCACCTTCACGACCTCGCTCACGACCGACGACGAGCTCTATTTCCGGCTGCGCATCGAGAATCCCTACCGGCAGCTTCTGGGCGAGATGGCGGGCGTGGTCATCTCGTCGCTCCTGATGCTCGGGGCCGTTGCCGGGGCGCTGCTCTACCTGCTGCGGACGCTCTTCCGCCAGAAGACGCTCGAGGAGATGCGCCGCGACCTGACCCACAACATCACCCACGAGCTGAAGACCCCCATCGCCGTGGCCAACGCCGCGAACGACGCCCTGCTCGACTTCGGCGCGGCGGACGACCCCCGGCGGCGGAGGCGCTATCTGACGGTCATCCGCCGGCAGCTGGCCGCGCTGAGCGACATGGTGCAGCGCATCCTGACGATGAGCGTCGAGGAGCGCGGCGAGTTCGCCCTCGTGCGCGAGCAGACCGACGTCGGGGCGCTGCTGCGCGAGGTGGTCGACGAGTACCGGCTCAAGAGCCGCAAGGAGGCCCGCTTCGAGCTCCGCATCGAGCCCGACCCGCTGCTCTTTCCGCTCGACCGCTTCCATATGCGCCATCTGGCGGGCAATCTGGTCGACAATGCCCTCAAGTATTCGGGCGAGCGGGTGCACATTTGCATCGGGGCGCGTCTGGCCGGGGAGCGGCTGCGGCTGACGGTCGAGGACGACGGCATCGGCATCGACCGCCGCGCGCGCGAACACATCTTCGAGAAGTTCTACCGCGTGCCGACGGGCGACCGGCAGGAGGTCCGCGGCTTCGGCCTGGGGCTCTACTACGCCCGCCTGGTGGCCCAGCGCCACGGCGGCACCATCCGCGTCGACTCCGCACCGGGGCGCGGCACCCGTTTCACCATCACCATTCCGAGCCATGACTCCCGCTCCTAAGATTCGCGTGCTGCTCGTCGAGGACGAGCAGACGCTCGCCGACATCATCGCCGACACGCTCTCTGAGAAGGATTTCACCGTCACGGTGGCCTACAACGGCGTCGAGGGGCTCCGCGCCTTCGACCGCGAGCGGCCCCAGGTGGTGGTGACCGACATCATGATGCCGGGCATGGACGGGCTGTCGCTCGTCGCTGAGCTCCGCCGCAGGGAGCCGTCGGTGCCGATTCTCTTCCTGTCGGCCCGCTCGGCCGCCGAGGATGTGGTGCGGGGCTTCGAGGCGGGCGGCAACGACTACCTGCGCAAGCCCTTCGCCATGAGCGAGCTCATCGTGCGGCTGCGCGCCCTTGCGGGACGGCAAGCGGCCGCGGAGCCGGCGGCCCGTCCGGCGCCGCTTGCCGTGGGGCGCTTCCTCTTCGATGTGGGGCAGCAGCGGCTGACGCTGGGCGAGCGGGTCTTCGAACTCTCGGCCCGCGAGACGGCGCTGCTGGCGATGCTCTGCGAGCGGCGCGGCGAGGTAGTCCCCACGCAGCTGATTCTGCAGCGCATCTGGGGCGACGACTCCTTCTTCAACGCCCGCAGCCTCCACGTCTTCGTCACGCGCCTGCGCCACCGTCTGGCCTCCGACCCCGACATCCGGCTGGTCAACGCCCGCGGCGTGGGCTACAAGCTCCTCTTCTGAAACGGGCCGGATGCACCCGGACGTGCGCCGTGCCGCATGACAAACGCCCCGCCTCCCTGACAGGGAAGCGGGGCGTTCGGTGCTGCATCGTGCCGCCCGGCTCAACGGTAGAAGCGCGAAACGGGGTAGATGTTCACCGGGTAGCTGCCCCGGTTGACCAGATTGTTCTTCAGCACGGGCTCCTCGCCGCTGCAGTCGTAGACCAGGATGTTGCCGTCGGAGACAATCGCCTCGCCCAGCTCGTTCGAAACCGAGACGTAGAGCAGCTGCCGCTCGGGGTCGGCCACCACGTTGCAGGTCAGGTAGCGCGCCTCGGGGGCGTCGTCCGTGACGTGGATGTACTCCTCGACCTCCCACGTCTTGAGCGAGAGGCGGCTCACGGTGAGCGAGCCGGCGGCGAAGTAGAGGTAGTCGCCCGCGAGCGTCACGCCCGACGAGTTCATGAACTCGGCCGAGATGTCGGCGTTGAGCGGCCGCTCGAGGGTGATGCTCCACAAGTCGGTGTCGACGTAGGTGAGGTAGCTCTTCGTGCTGCCCGAGCGTCCGCAGGTGGCCACGAGCAGCTCGTGGTCGCCCGTGCGGCAGATGCCGCTGATGAACTCGCCCTTGAGCGGCAGCTCACGCGTCACCTCGTCGCTGCCCCGGGTGAACTCGAAGAGCTTGGTCTCGGACCAGAAGCCCCCTCCGGCGCAGTAGAGGTGGTCGCCGATGACGGTCATGCCGCGCGTCGAGACCACCGTCTCGATGGTGGCACCCTGGTTGCCGAAGGCATAGGAGCCCTTGACGATGTTCAGCTCGCCGGTTGTGCCGTCGAGCCGGAACAGACCCTGGCTGTCCGAGAAGAAGATGTTGTGCTCGTCCATGACGGCGATGTTCTCCAGCGGGGTCAACAGCGGGAGCATCTCCTGCTCCTCGAGCGAACCTTCGGGCCGGGGGAAGGTGAGGTCGTCGGCCGTGAAGACCTTTTCGCGGCGGAACGTCTCGGCGTCGGCCACGACCAGACATCCGTCGCCGGCTTCGTTGTTCGGCCGGTAAAGGTTGTTGCTCATGATGTAGATTTTCCCGTTGCACATGTCGAGGTCCATGGCCTCGTTGCCGAAGGCCGAACCGTTGACCGTCCGGTAGACATCCTTTTCGATGGTGCCGTCGGGCGCAAGGTAGGAAATCGAACCGTTCTCCGACATGCGGGCCCCCTGATTGAGCAGGATGACACCGTCGGGGTCGGCATACCCCTCCTGGTGGGCGGGAGGGGGAGTGCCGCCGTCGTTGTCCGTGTCGGACGTGCAGCCGTTGAGCAGGGCCGATGCGCCGAGCACCGCACCCCATAACCAGATTCGTTTCATGGTCGAAGATATGTTTTTCATGGTCGTCTATCGGTTTTCGGGGAAAAAGAACCCGGCCGGGAAGTTAGTGTAGTTCTCATATTTGGCCAGCGGTGACAGGAAGTCGCCGGCGGGGTCGAACGCCCAAATCTGGTTCTGGGTGAACAGGGCGAAGGACTTGATGGAGTTGATGAGCAGGTGGCCCGTTGCGGGGTGTACGCCCAGCCCGTTGTAGAGTTGTCCGGCATTGGGGTCCAGCCCCGACACGTCGGTCAGCAGCTCGACGGCGTCGAGTCCCGAAGCGGCGTCGAGTTTGGCGCTCTCGTCGAAGGGGAGCCGGTAGATGGTCGTTCCGTCGGCGTAGTAGACGAGGTTGTCGTGTGCGGCGAATGCCACGCCCGAGGCTCCTGCCGTGGGTTTGATGTTGATTTGACGCTGTACGATGTCCTGGGTCGAAAGGTCGAACTTGTTCATGGCCGTCTTGCCGAATCCGAACGTCATAATCCACATCCTGCCGTCGTCCGCGGCCTGGATGCCCAGCACCTCGTTGATGTCGCATTCGATGCCGGTGAGCGGGAGCCGGATGCTGTTGACGGCGTCGCTTTCGGGCGAAATCTCGTAAATCTTGCTGATGAGTCCCGACAGGTAGGTGTAGACCTTGCCGTTCATCGTGACAAAGCGGCTCTTGGGTGCATCCTCCGAACCTTCGACGAAGGTTAGCGTTCCAGTTTCGCCGTCGAGCCGGTGGACGCCGGCATTGTCGCGGATGTAGATGTGCTGCTCGTCGAGCACGGCGATGTGCGACGGCCAGTCGAGCCCCGCCAGGTCGTCGTTCGTGAAGGCGGCCGTGCGCTTCAGCGTGCGGGCGTCCATCACCACGAGCATGCCGTCGTTCTCGAACTCCGCGCCGTTGGCGTTCCGGTTGCCGTTCTGCGAGATGACATAGATTTTACCGTCGCAGAAGGCCATGTCCTGCGCCACGTTGCCCAGCTCCGAGCCGTTGACCGTGCGGTAGGCGTCGTCGAGCACGTAACCCTCGGGCGAGATGTAGGTCAGCGAGCCGTTCTCGGTGGTCATGTTGCCCTCGTTGAGGATGAACGTGCCGGCCGGGTCGTCGAAGGTGTTGAGGCAGCGGAGCTCAACCTCGCAGAGCGGCTGCTGCGCGGCGGAACCCGTGGCCGAGAGGCGCAGCACGGCCTTCGAGACGGCGTCGTCCGCAGCCTCGAGCGTGATGCTGCCCGCGGCGGGGTCGATGGCGATGTCCCAACCCTGGGGAAGGGCCTCGGCCGTGAGTCCGGCAAGGTGCTCGGCCTTGTAGGTGAGCGTCGTCGGCGTGCCCGGGACGACCATCACGGGCATGCCCGTCTCGACGCCCGTCGTGAATTCGAAGGTCGGCTCGGCAGCCGGCGTATCGTCGCTGCTGCACGAGGCGGTGGTGAGTGCCGCCGCAAGCAGCAGCGTGCTCCAGAGTAATCTGTTCTTCATGACAAGTGGTTTGTTATAAAATGTTTAATATGAATCGCTTGTTGGGTCCTCCTATCGTCCGATGCCCTCGCTCGGAAGCTCCTCGCCCGTGAGGTGGAGGTCGGTGACGCCCATCACCTCGGTCGAGCACTCGCCCAGCCAGCCGTTGACCTGGTTGACTCCCGTGTGGATGCGGATGAAGTCCACGCCGGGCAGATGGACCGGAGAGCCCGAGGCGTCGACCGCCCAGTCGATGTCGATGGCCGAGGCGGCGCTCTCGTTGGTGTCGTTGTCGGCATATCCGAAGGCGAAGCGGTAGAGGGCGTAGTTGGTCCCCGCGCCGCTCAGGTCGATGCCGTTCTGCGGCAGGCGCGTCCCCTCGAAGGTGAGCTCGTCGTCGGTGAGCCACTGCGGGTAGTAGGACTGCAGGTGCGCCGAGTTCATGGCGAGGTAGCCCGTCTGCTGCAGGTTGTCCTCCCAGCGGATGTACTCCTCGGTGGGGGCGCCGGGCTCCTGTGCCGGGCGGTGGTAGGTGATGCGGTAGCCGAGCTGCGTGCGGGTGTCGTTGCCCGCCTCGGCCGCCTTGTCGAGCCACGACTCGGAGGCCGTGGGGTAGGAGCTGCCGGCAATCTCGTACCATTCGTCCTCGTCGGGACGGCCGTTCGAGTTGGCGTCCCAGGCCACCTGGATGACGCCCGGCTCGCTGCTGCCGTATGCGCTCTGGCCGCTGGCGTAGAAGGCGTTGCCCAGCACGCGGAAGTCGCACAGCCCGGCGCGGTTCTCAATCGTGTGGTCGAAGCCGACGACGATGTAGCCGCCGAAACCGCCCAGCGAGACCATGCCCCGGCGGTTGTTGCCGATGGCTTCGAGCGCCTTGCGGTTCATGTCCTCGGGCGTGTCGCCCTCGCTGTATTCGGGCAGCTGGTTGACGAACTGCCCCGGGGCGGGGCGGAACTCCACGACGCGCGTGACGTAGGGTGTGGCCTTGCCCGTCGAGGAGGCGTCGTCACCCCCGTCCGTCGAGCAGGAGAGTGTCGCAAGGGCCAGCACAAGGGCGGCCGAAGTGCGGCAGAACCGGTTGTTCGGAAGAATCTGTTTCATGTTTTTTTATGGGATATTTGTCGTTCTATTGTCGGATGGCTGCGCCGGGCTGCATCAGTAGAAGGGCTCGGGCGAGAAGGCGATGTGGGCCGGGATGTCCCCCGTGCGGACCCGCCAGCGGAACTCCCCCTCGGGCGAGAAGCAGTAGAGGTAGCCCGGCGTCACGTAGTTGGTGGCGTCGCAGACGTAGAGCTCCTTGGTCTCGGGGTTGACCGCCACGCCGTAGGGCAGCACAATCTCGCGGTCGGTGCCGTCGGTGATGAAGTTGCGCGAGACGATGCGCTGCTCGGCCGTGTCGTAGACGGCGTAGGAGACCTCGTTGCTCTGCGAGGTGTAGCTCCACTCGGTGCTGATGATGTAGAGCCGGTCGTCGTCGATGCACATCTCGCTGGCCGCGATGCCGAGGCTGCCGATGACGCGCTCGCTGGCCGCGTCGATGACGTAGATGTCGGAGCCCGTGCCGTAGTAGTCGCCGCGCGAGCTGACGTAGATGCGGCCGTAGCGGTCGAGCTCCATGCGGTGGAGGTTGATGGCCACGTCGATGGTGTTGACCACCTCGAACGTGTCGAGGTCGATGACCGAGACCGTGCGGTCGTAGTTGGGGAAGCGGTATCCCCCCGAGTTGGCCACGTAGAGCCGTCCGCCCGTGATGACCATCTCCTCGGGCTGGTAGCCGACCGTCACCTCGCGGGTGATTTCGAGCGTGCGGGTGTCGATTTCGACCACCTTGCCCGGGCGCGCCTCGGGGTCAATCTGCACGGGTCCGGCGTAGGAGCTCACGTAGGCGCGGTCGCCCTCGAAGACGATGTAGCGGCAGTTGGGTATCGAGATGCTGCCGATGTGCTCGGCCGTGTAGACATCCATCACCTCGACCAGATTCGAGCAGTTGACCACCGCGTAGAGCCGCCGGTCGTGGATGGCCAGGTCGTTGCCCACGTCGCCCAGCTCCTTCACCACGCCGGGGTTGCGCTCCGGGTAGATGTTGCGCCGGTAGCCGCCGCTGCGGGCGTCGAAGTGGTCGATGGTGCACTTGTTGCTGCCCATGTTGCCCTCGTTGAGCAGGAAGAAGCCCTCGATGCGCTCGGGGGTGGTCGGCAGGGCGACGTAGTCCACCTCGGAGTGAATCATCGGCAGCTCCTTGCGGCAGGCCGTCGCGGCGAGCAGCAGCACGACGGCGGCGCAGGGGCGCAGCAGCGGTCCGAAGGTCTGGGAAAGTGGTTTCATGGCGGGGTCAGAAGGAGTATTGTGCGATTATTTTGAAGTTGATGCCGGGCATGGGATAGCAGGCCACCACCTCGTACTGCTGGTTGAGCAGGTTGTTCACCTCGAGCGTGGCGCGCAGCTCGCCGCGCCCCAGCTCCCAGCTGCGCCCCAGCGAGAGGTCGCTCGTATACCAGGGCTGCTGGTAGTTGTAGACGATGTTGGCCTGCGAGGAGTAGCGCTCGCCTGTATAGATGAAGCTGTAGCTCGCCTCCCAGCGCCGCCAGTTGAGGTTGAGCGCCGCCGAGCCGCTGTGCCACGGGATGTAGGGTATCTGCCCGCCGTAGAACTCGCTCGTCGGGTCGGTGAAGTCCTGCGCCTTCTGGTAGGTGTAGTTCAGGCGCGTGGTGAGCGTGAAGTCGCGGCCGATGGCCCACCCGCTCTCGAGTGCGGCGTCGATGCCCCGGATTTCGACGTTGCCCAGGTTGACCATCGTCCAGCGGAAGAAGTTCGAGGTGGGGGTGGCGACGATTTTGTTCTCCACCTCGTTGTAGTAGAGGTCGGCCTGGATGCTCAGGTGGCGCAGCCACGTGTGCTCGAACTTCCAGCCGTAGGTGAAGCCCACGTCGTACTGGGTGGTGAACTCGGGGTCGAGGTTGATGTTGCCCACGAAGGTGTAGTAGAGGTCGTTGAGCGTCGGCATGCGGAAAATGCGCTTGTAGAAGGTGCGCAGGTTGAAGTCCGCCCGGGCGAAGGGCCTCCACGAGAGGAAGACGGCCGGGGTGAGCTTCCGTTTGTCGGGGGCCGACTCGCCGCGCGTGCGGTCGTGGACGAGCGTCCCGAGCAGGCTGGCCTGCAGCTCGGCGCGGCCGAAGCGCAGCGACGTGGCCACGGAGGCCAGCAGTGTGTGGCGGCGCGGATAGGCGAAGTCGCGCAGGTCGGCGTCGAGCAGGTTGAACTGGTAGTCGGCCGAGAAGCTCGCCTCCCACCACGGGAAGAGCTTGAAGCGGTTGGCCGCCGAGAGGTAGAGCTCCTGCTGGTAGTAGCGGTTGTCGGTGTACATGATGGATTCGTCCTTGCGGGGGTCGGCCAGGTAGTGGAGGTAGTCGTAGGCGTACTTGGCGTTGACGAGCAGGCTGTACCACGGCTCGAAGTCCTTCTTGAGCGCCCCCTGGACGAAGAAGTTGGTGTCCCACTGCCGGTCCTCGTGCGAGAACTTGTTGCGCACCACCGCTCCGGGATAGCCTCGCTCCGAGGTGTAGAGGTAGGCCTTGGCGCGCCAGTAGCCCTGCTCCAGACGGCCGAAGGTGCCCCCCTCGACGCGCAGGGCGTTGATGTCGCCGTTGCGGCGCACGGCCGTCGTGTCGTAGCCCTCCTCCATGCGGTAGGTGAAGCGGTAGCGCCCCGACGAGTGGAGGTACTCGGCGCTGAGCGAGCTGCTCACCCGCTCGGTGATTCGGTGCTCCCAGAGCAGCGCGGGGTTGACCACGCCGAACGAGCCGCTCTTGAAGGTCGCCTTGACGTGGTCGTGCTCCCCCTCCTCGAAGCGGGGCGTGCGCGTCTGGAGGTAAATCGAGCCCGACGAGCCGAAATCCTTGGCCGGCTGGAAGATGGCGCTCTTCTGGCCGTTGTAGAGGGTGATGGACTCCATGTTGTCGAGCGAGAAGCGCCCCAGGTCGACCGTGCCGTTCTGGGCGTTGCCCAGCTCGATACCGTCGTAGAAGACCCCCACGTGGTTGGTGCCCATCGAGCGGATGTTGACCGTCTTCAGACCGCCCACGCCGCCGTAGTCCTTGATTTGCACCCCCGAGAAGTAGCGCAGCGCGTCGGCCACGTTGTGGGTGCCCAGCCGCTGGAGTGCCCGTCCCGAGAGCTCCTGCACGGGAATCACCTCGCGGCGCACGATGTGCCCCGTGATGACCACCTCCTCGACATGCTGCAGCGAGTCGAGGCTCTGGGCGTGTGCCGCCATGCATGCATTCAGACCCGCACAAAGGGGTATGAACAGTCTTAGAAAACCGTAAATCCTGTAAAACATTCGCTTGTCGATTCGACCGTCCTCTCCACGGGTCCGGTCAACCGGTAAAAATTCGTTGGCAGGTCTTCTGACTTTCTCCTCCTTCCGAGGCCTTCCCGACCCCGGGCGGGGTCAGTGGCATGTGATGTTCGGAAGGATTGGCGGAGGTTCACAGCAGCGGGACTGTTCGGGACTTGCACCCGATTCCCTTTTAATCCACAGGGCTTGAAGGGCCTCTTGGGGAACCAATCGGCCGCAAAGATACGCTTTTTCCCCGAATGCGGAAGCGTAGGCCGGTGTTTTTTTCGCCCCGGCAGCGCGCCGCAGGGGCCATCGTGCTGATTCGTAGGTGGTTCGGAGCGTCGACAAAAATTTTCGGACGGTGCGCTCCGCTTTGGGAGCAAAATGTTTAATTTTGTAGGGTTGAAAACCCTCCCCAAACGTATTCTGGCCTATGAAACTCCTCTTTGAAATCGAATACCGCACCCAATGGGGCGAGCAGCTCGTGCTCCTCTGGGGCCGGCGGCGCATCGTCCTGCACTATGTGGAAAACGGGCTCTGGCGCGGCGTCTGCGACGCACCGCGCGGAGGCGACGGAACGACCTACCGCTATACGGTCGAGCGCGAGGGGGTCTGCATCCGCACCGAGTGGCGCTGCCACCGGCTCCGTCTGCCGCGCGGGCTCGCCTGCCGCGAGGTCCGCATCCGCGACCGCTGGCAGGAGCTTCCCGCCGGAGCCGCCTTCCTCTCGTCGGCCTTCACGCGGGCGGTGTTTGCCCGTCGGCAGGGCCGTACGGAGGGTGCCGCCGAGCCCAGACCGGTAGGAAAGGCCCCCGGCGGCGAGGTGCTGCTGCGCGTCGTGGCTCCCGACATCCGCCCCGGCGAGCAGCTGGCCATCGCCTCGGAGCGCCTCGACGGCTGGCAGCGCATGGTGCCCTTCGACGACGGGGAGTTCCCCGAGTGGAGCCTCCGCCTGACGCTGCCCGAGGGGGCGGCCTTCAAGCTGCTCGTCATCGACCGTGCGACGGGGCGCCCCGTCGTTTGGGAGGAGGGTGAAAACCGCCGCTGGAGCGGTGCGGCGGCCGACGGGGAGCTGCTCGTCGAGGCGTCGCTCACGCCCCGCCTGCCCGAGCGGCAGTGGCACGGCGCCGGAACGGCGATTCCGGTCTTCTCGCTCCGCTCGCGCGAGAGCTTCGGCGTGGGCGAGTTCGCCGACCTGAAGCTGCTCATCGACTGGGCCGCGGCGACCCGCCAGCGGGTCATCCAGCTGCTGCCGGTCAACGATACGACGATGACCCGCACGTGGGAGGACTCCTATCCCTACAACGCCAACTCAATCTATGCGCTCCACCCCCAGTTCCTCCGTCTGACGGCGGCGGGCGTGGCCGAGGACGAGGAGTACTGCCGCCTGCGCGACGAGCTCAACGCGCTGGAGGAGGTCGACTACGAGCGGGTCAACGCCGCCAAGGAGCGGCTGCTGCGTGCCACCTTCGCCCGCTGCGGTGCCCGCACGGCGGCCCGGGCCGACTACAAGGCCTTCGTCGAGGCCAACCGCCACTGGCTGCTGCCCTATGCCGCCTACCGCTGCCTGCGCGACGAGTACGGCACGACCGACTTCGCGCAGTGGGGCCCCTATGCCCGCTACGAGCGGCGCAAGGTCGAGGCCTACTGCCTGGCCCACGGCTGCGAGGTGGGCTACCACTGCTGGGTGCAGTACCACCTCCACCTCCAGCTCTCGGAGGTGAGCCGCTATGCCCACAGCCGCGGCATCGTCCTCAAGGGCGACCTGCCCATCGGCATCGGCCGCACGAGTGCCGACGCGTGGCAGTCGCCGCGCCTCTTCCACCTCGATTCGCAGGCGGGGGCGCCGCCCGACGCCTTCTCGGAGGTGGGGCAGAACTGGGGCTTCCCGACCTACGACTGGGAGCGCATGGCGCACGACGGCTACGCATGGTGGCGCGCGCGGCTGCACAAGATGGCCGAATACTTCGACGCCTACCGCATCGACCACATCCTCGGCTTCTTCCGCATCTGGGAGATTCCCGCCGAGGCGCTCCACGGGCTGCTGGGCCACTTCAATCCGGCGATGCCCTATTCGGCCGGCGAGCTGCGCGGCATGGGCTTCGACCTTTCGGAGGGGCGCTACGTCACCCCGCCGCTCGACGACGCAACGCTCGGGGCGATATTCGGCGAGCTGGCCGACGAGGTGCGGCGCGACTGCATCCGCCACGGACGGCTCGTCTCCTCGTGCTCGACGCAGCGCCGCGCGGCGGCCCGCTATCCGGGCGAGGAGGAGCACGACCGCCGGATGCGCGGGGGGCTGATGACGCTGCTCGACGACGTGCTCTTCGTCGAGGACCCCTACCGCAAGGGGTACTACCATCCCCGCATCGCGGCCCGCGGGACCCGTTCGTTCGCGCTGCTGCCCGGCTGGCAGCAGGAGGCCTTCATGCGGCTGCACGACGACTTCTTCTACCGGCGCCACGACCGCTTCTGGCAGGAGTCGGCCCTGCGCAAGCTGCCGGTGCTGCTCACGGCCACCGACATGCTCGCCTGCGGCGAGGACCTGGGGATGATTCCCGACTGTGTGCCCGCGACGATGCGGATGCTGCAGATTCTCTCGCTCGAAATCCAGCGCATGCCCAAGCGTGCGGGCGAGCGCTTCGCCGCGACGGCCGACTATCCCTATCTGAGCGTCTGCTCGACCTCGACCCACGACATGACGCCGCTGCGCGCCTGGTGGCGCGAGGAGCGCGCCACTACGCAGCACTTCTACAACGAGGTGCTCCGCTGTCCGGGCGAGGCTCCCGCCGAGTGCGAGCCGTGGCTCTGCCGGCGCATCGTCGAGATGCACCTTACCTCGCCCGCCATGTTCGCCATCCTGCCGCTGCAGGACTGGCTGGCGATGGATGAGGAGCTGCGGGCGCCCGACCCCGAAAAGGAGCGCATCAACGTCCCGGCCATTCCCCGCTACTACTGGCGCTACCGCATGCACCTGACGCTCGAGCAGCTGCTCGCGGCCGAGGACTTCAATACGACGCTTTGCGACATGATAGCCGTCAGCGGCCGCGGTTGAGGACGGTTGAGGATGGTTGACGGCCGCCGGCGGACGTTCCCGCGCCGGACCGCAAAGCCGGAACACAAAATGCAGCGCCGGGGTCCCGAACAGGAGCTCCGGCGCTGCATCTTCACTTCGGACGTCCTACTTCCGGGCGGGAACGTATTTGCGCACGATGCGCATGAACTCGTCGCCCGTTATGCTCTCGCGTTCCATCAGGTACTCGGCCGCTTCGTTCATGATGTCAAGATGTTCCGAGATGATGCCGCGGGCCTTCTCGTGTGCCTTGCGGATGATGCGCAGCACCTCGCTGTCGACCTCGGCGGCCGTGGAGGCCGAGCAGGAGGCCGTCGCTTCGCCTCCCAGGTAGGCGTCGTTCTCCTGTTCGAGTCCCATCATGTCGTTTCCAGTTACAATCCAAATAAATTTGGATCAAAGTTTTTGGTTAGATTTGTTTTTATTTCATTAACAACATATTGCGTTTCTTGAAGATCTTCCCGGCCAAAGGTCTAGGCACAAGTGACTCCGCCGGCCTCTGATCGAGCCGGTGCGGAGACACTTCGTGCTTAACACCTTTGGCCCTTTCGAAAGCCGAGATTTCAGAACCCGTAAAAAACCTTCGGTAAACAGACTTTCCACAGCGGTCAGCACGCTGCCGCATGTTCCTGTATTAGTTTACAAAGGCCAGAGGAGCAAACTATTTTAAGCGGACGTTAACGCCGCAAACATCATGTAGTATTCTCTCTGGGAAAATCCGTTTACCGGAAGGGTTTCTCTATGACATGACACTATTGACATAATCAGTCTGGTGCTTGAGTACGAAGTATAATCTGTTGACCAGTTTGCGGGCGACCTTTACGATGGCCTTGCTCTTTGGCATTCGCTTGCACTGTTCAGTAAAAAAAGGTTCATCGCAGGGTCTTGACGTACCGCCACCCATGCGGCCTCTATCAGGTTACAGCGCATGACGGCGTTTCTTCGCACGGTAATGTCTCCTGTCCCATCTTTCTCTCCACTGGAATGGCACATCGGGATCATCCCGATATAGGCGGCCAGTTGTTCGGCATTGCGGAAACGGGCAATGTCGCATATCTCCGAAAGAAATGCCATTCCCGTAGCCTGTCCGAACCCCGGAACGGTCATAATCAACCGCAGCGGTGGAACGGTCATAATCAACCGCAGCGGTTCGCGAAACCGGTCCGTCTTGGCCAATGTCCGCAAAGCCCGTGTCATCTCCAACTTCTGGCGGCGTAGCTCCTCCAGATGCCGGATTTGAATGTCGAGGGCCTGACGCCCGCTCGGTGTGAGGGTTTCAACCTCCTTCAACCAGGCAATAAAACGTTTTGACCAGTTGGAGAACGGTTCGAGGAACTCTTGTGGAATCCCAATGCCCAGATACCGCAATTGGGACTTGATCCGGTTCTTCTGACGCGTCGTGTCTTTTGTTATCGAGTTCTTCAATCTTATCAAGGAACGCATCTCCAACGATGCGCTGTCCGGCGTGTAAATGCCTTTCAGTTCGTTGGCTCGTAAACTCCGCGCCAGCTTGCTGCTATCCACGGCGTCACTCTTACGAAGCTTTTCACTGCTCTTGGTCGGAACATCCCCCGGATTGACCACGATGTTGTCAATCCCTAATGCCGTCAGCCGTTCGTGTATCCAGAACCCGCAGAAGCCGGCTTCGTATACCGAATGATATTCGGCTCCCGGATAACTCCGCGCCAGAAATCCGTGCAATGCTTCCGGACTCGGATGCTGACTAAACTTCTTCAGCACGGAGGTCTCCGACAAGACCGTAACCGACCAACTCTTCAAATGGACATCGATCCCTATATAAATCTTTTGTCCTCTGAAACTAATTTCGTTTCTTTGTCCTCTCATGGCTATCGCTATTTTAGTTAGTTAAGGTTTGGCTGCTTTAATCTAACCAAAATCTCGATAGTTTTTTTCTTCTATCCGCTATCGGTGCGGTCTACTCGGATTGTAAACATAGGAACTGTTTTTGAGTGCGTAAAAATCGTTATTTCGCGGCGTTCCGCACTCTTCGTTCGGGAGTAGAAATTGTGCGTTTGTTCGTCGAATCCGGCCCCGGTGCTGCAATACCCGTAAATTGGGTATGCGCGGCCGTAATCGGGATAGGTGCCCGAAGCCGGTTCCACCCTAATTTTGCAGCGTGAACGGGTGTGCCGCCGCCGAGGCGGGTGCCGGAGTGCCGCGCATGGCGGGACAAGGTGCCGCCGCAAGCGAAACCGAGTTGCCGAAAGGGGGCGCCGGGCTGCCGCAAACGGAACCGGGCTGCCGGAAACGGGGCAGGCCCGTCAGAAAAGGGGCGGCCTGTCGCCGGAAGAGTGCCCGGGCGGTGAATTTCCGGCCCCGGGCGTGCGACCGAACCGTTCATTTGAACTATCTTTGTATCATGGAGCTGGCTTCCGAAGCCATGCCCCGCAGACTGAAACCATGAAGAACCTCCAGACACGGATTCTGACGCTGCTCCTTGCCGCGGGATGCAGCCTCGCGGCTCAGGCCCGCGCAACGGACCCTGAACTGCCGGACCCTGCACTGCCGGACGTCGCGTCCAGCCAGGACTCGCTCCGACCGGCACGGAGCTACGCAATCGGCGAGGTCGTGGTGACCGGCGCCCGCACGGTGACCGACCCGCGCCACCTCTCGCAGAGCGTCTCCGTCATCGGCCGGCCGCAGATTGAACGCGCACAGCAGCCCTCGCTGCTCCCCGTGCTGAGCGAGCAGGTGCCGGGGCTCTTCGTCACCTCGCGCGGAGTGATGGGTTACGGCGTCTCGAACGGCGCGGCGGGCAACATCTCGCTGCGCGGACTGAGCGGCAGCTCAGGGCGGATGATGGTCCTCATCGACGGCCATCCGCAGTATGCCGGCATCTTCGGCCACCCCGTCTCCGACGCCTGCCAGTCGTTTCTGGCCGAGCGGGTCGAGGTGCTGCGCGGACCGGCATCGGTGCTCTACGGCTCGAACGCCATGGGCGGCGTGGTCAACATCGTCACCCGCCATCTGGCCGGGGACGGCGTGGAGACCCGCCTCAGGGCGGGCTACGGCTCGTGGAACACGCTGGAGAGCGAGCTGACGAACCTCATCCACAAGGGGCGCTTCTCGAGCGCGCTTTCCGGTTCGTACAACCGTACGGACGGCCACCGCGCCGACATGGGCTTCGAGCAGTACGGCGGCAATGTGCGGCTGGGCTACGAGGCAAGCGAGCACTGGAGTCTGCGCGGCGACGTGAACGTGACCCACTTCAACGCCTCCTATCCCGGACCGGTCGGAGCCCGGCTGCTCGACGGCGACCAGCGCATCACGCGGGGCGCCGCCTCGCTGGCCGTCGAGAACCGCTACGCGAAGAGCTCCGGCGGGCTGAGCCTCTTCTACAACTGGGGCGACCACCGCATAAACGACGGCTACACCCCGTCGGAGGGCGAGCTGCCGCCCGACGACCGCTTCCTTTCGTACGATGACATGATGGGGGCGTCGCTCTACCAGAGCCTGCAGCTCTTCCGCGGCAGCCGCATCACGCTGGGTGCCGACTGGTTCCGTTACGGCGGCCGCGCCTGGAACGAGTATGTGAGCGGCGAGCAGGCGGGGAGCACCTCTCCTCTGGTGGACATGCACGAGGATGAGGTGGCCGGATATGTCGACGTGCGGCAGGATGTCGGGTCGTGGCTTACGCTCAACGCCGGGCTGCGGGTCGACCACCACTCGCGCGCGGGGACCGAGTGGGTGCCCCAGGCGGGTGCCGCCTTCCACCTCGGCGCGGGCATCGAGCTGAAGCTCTCGGCCTCGAAGGGGTTCCGCTATCCGACGCTGCGCGAGATGCACATGTTCCCGCCCCAGAATCCCGACCTGCGTCCCGAGTCGATGTGGAACTACGAGGCGGCCTTCAGCCAGCGGCTGCTCGACGGGCGGCTGAGCTACGGCGTGAACCTCTTCTACATCGACGGCAGGAACCTCATCCTGACCCTCCCCAACCCCAACGGCAGCGGCATGCTCAACCAAAACTCGGGGCGGATTGAAAATGCGGGCGTCGAGCTGCAGGCCGCCTGGCGCATCGACCGCAGTTGGTCGCTCGACGGCAACTACAGCTTCCTGCACATGGAGCAGCCCCTTCCGGCCGCTCCCGAGCACAAGCTCTACGTGGGGGCCGCCTTCGTGAGGGGGCGCTGGAGCGTCGCGACGGGCATACAGTACATCGCCGGGCTCTATACGCAGACCGACCCCGTGCAGACCGAGGAGTTCGTGCTGTGGAACCTCCGGGCCTCGTTCCGCGCCACGCGCTGGCTCTCGCTCTGGGCCCGCGGCGAGAACCTGCTGGCGCAGTCCTACCAAATCATCGCCGGTTATCCCATGCCCCGGGCCACGGCGATGGGCGGCATCGAACTCAAATTCTGAAACAAGACAAATACCTTCAAATACCCGAAACGATGAAAAAGAACATTCTGGTGGTCCTGCTGGCGACGCTGCTCGCCGCGACCGGCTGCGCCAATGCGCAGAAACAACGCAAGGCTTCGGCCGCGTCGGAACCCGAGGCGGCTGCGGCAACGCTCCCGAAGGTCTATTTCTTCAAGGAGATTTCGTCCGACAATCTGGTCAAAATCTACGAGGCGCTCGGCCGTGAGGCCAAGGGCAAGGTAGCCGTCAAACTCTCGACCGGCGAACCGGGCGGCCACAACTTCCTGCAGCCGTCGCTCATCAAGGCGCTGGTGCAGAAGGTCAACGGAACGATTGTCGAGTGCAACACGGCCTACGGCGGCGGCCGGGCCGATACGGAGAGCCATCTGAAGGCGGCGGCCGACCACGGATTCACGGCCATCGCACCGGTCGTCATCATGGATGCCGAGGGTGAAGTGGAACTTCCGGTCGAGGGTGGCAAGCACCTGAAATTCGACATCGTAGGCAAGGACTTCCTCAACTACGACTTCACCATCATCCTCTCGCACTTCAAGGGCCACGCCATGGGCGGCTTCGGCGGCGCCATCAAGAACATGTCGATTGGCATCGCCTCGTCGAACGGCAAGGCGTGGATTCACTCGGCCGGCAAGACGCGCGTTCCGGCCGAGGCGTGGAAGAACCTGCCCGAGCAGGACGACTTCCTGGAGTCGATGGCCGAGGCGGCCAAGGCCGTGGCGGACCATTGCGGCGACCGGATTCTCTACATCAGCGTGGCCAACAACCTCTCGGTGGACTGCGACTGTGACGCCTCGCCCGAGGAGCCGCGCATGGGTGACATCGGCATCCTCGCCTCGCTCGACCCCGTGGCGCTCGACCGTGCCTGCACCGATTTGGTGCGCTCGTCGGAGGACCCCGGCAAGGTGCACCTCATCGAGCGCATTGACTCGCGCCACGGCATGCATACGCTCGACCACGCCGAGGCGCTCGGCATGGGCAGCCAGAAGTACGAACTGGTGACGCTAGACTGACGACCCCCGGATTGTCTGTACCGAGGCCCGCTTCCGACCCTTCAGAGGGGGGGGGTACGGAGGCGGGCCCTCTTTTTGGAGGCGGGAGACCCGGGGCCCCGTGTAGCGGAGCGGCCGGGGACATTTTGAAGCGGCGGGCCGGCCGGGCCCCTTTGCGAGAAGCGCAGGGTGGGGCGGAACGAGGCTTCCGGGCGGGGAGAAAAGGGGCGGCGGTGCCGGTAATGGCCTCTTCGGAGGCCGCTTGCGGACCCCGGGTGCGGCAAATCCGTAATCGGGGTAAGCATACCATGAATCCGTATACCGTGTCGGCAGCCGCCGTGCGCTATCTTTGTATCGGAAAAGAGAACAAACCTGAAAAACACACTGCAATGCACCGATTCCGCCTGCTTCCGCTCATGCTTCTGGCATTCCTCTCGGCCGAGGCCTGCAACCCCTCTGACGAGGAGCCCTATCGACCCGGAACATCCGTACAACCCGAGGAACCTGGGGAGCCGGGCGGTGACGGAGAGAACAATCCGGACAAAGACCCGGACGAGGATACGATGAACAGCAATACGATTACCTTGACAGCCGGCGGCCGCTCGTTTACGGCCACGCTGGTCGAAAACCAGGCGACGGAGGCACTGAAGGCCCGTCTTGCGCAGGGACCCGTCGACATCCGCATGGAGGATTACGGCGACATGGAGAAGGTGGGCAGCTTCGGCTTTTCGCTGCCCCGCAACGACGCTTCGACCACCACGTCGCCCGGTGATATGGTGCTCTATCAGGGCAACTCGCTGGTGATTTTCTACGGCTCGAACTCGTGGAGCTACACCCGTCTGGGGCGTCTCGACGACGCCTCGACCCGCGAGCGCGTGCTCGAACTGCTCGGCGGTGTGGGCACCGTGACGGTGACCCTTTCGCTCGGCACGGAGCGTTGAGGCCGGGGCCCGTGTGGCTGCGGGCGGCGTCGAACGACCTGCGTCGAACGGCCGGCGCGGCAGAACGGGGCCGCCCGAAGCGTGGAGCCCGGGTGACGAACCGGGGCGATGAACCGGTCGTACGGGGCCGCATGGGCGGCTATCGGATGAGGAGCGGGGCGCTCCGACATGGAAAAGTGCTTTCCTGGTTGGTTGGGGAGCCCCTTTTTCGTATCTTTGTCTCCAACCTCTAAATCCCGATACCGTGAAATCTCTCTTCAAACTCTGCCTCTGCATGTTCGCGGGGCTGGCCTGCAGCTGCGGCACCGCGGAGGACGGCGATGCGTTCGTCCGCGTCGAGAACGGCCGCTTCGTGCTCGACGGCAAACCCTGCTACTTCCTGGGTACCAACTTCTGGTACGGCCCCATCCTCGGCTCGAAGGGCCCCGGCGGCGACCGCGAACGCCTGGCGCGGGAGCTCGATACGCTGGCCGCCTGCGGCGTGACGAACCTGCGCGTGCTGGTGGGGGCCGACGGCGGCGGGGGAGTCCCCTCCAAAATCGAACCGACGCTCCAGTACGTCCCCGGCAAGTACAACGACGAGCTGCTCGACGGTCTGGACTACTTCCTCGCCGAGCTGGGACGGCGCGGCATGAAGGCCGTGCTCTACCTGACCAATTCGTGGGAGTGGTCGGGCGGCTATTCGCAATATCTGGCCTGGACCGGTGCCGGCAAGCCGGCCATCCCGGCCATCGACGGCTACGAGGCCTACGTCGAGTATGTCTCGCACTTTATCCCCAGCCGCGAGGCCCGCGCGCTGCTCGAGGAGCACGTGCGCTTCATCGTCGGCCGCACGAACCGCTATACGGGGCTCCGGTATGCCGACGACCCGGCCATCTTCTCGTGGCAGATTTGCAACGAGCCGCGCCCCTTCGGCGAGCAGAACAAGGAGGCCTTCGCCGAGTGGATTGCCCGGACGGCGCGGCTGATTCGCTCGCTCGACGCCAACCACATGATTTCGACCGGTTCGGAGGGCTTCTATGGCTGCGAGGCCGACATGGAGCTGGTGGAGCGCATCCACGCCGTGCCCGAAATCTCCTACGTGAACCTCCATATCTGGCCCTATAACTGGAACTGGACGCCGCGCAACGACCCCGCTTCGGGGCTTCGGAACTCGATGGAGGAGACCCGCCGCTACATCGACCGCCATCTGGAGGTTGCCGCGCGGCTGGGCAAACCGGCCGTCATCGAGGAGTTCGGCTACCCGCGCGACAGCGTGCGCTACGAGCGGGGCAGCGCCACCTCGCTGCGCGACGCCTACTACGCCTGCATCTGTGACCGGCTGCTCGCCTCGAAGCGCGAAGGAGGGCTGCTCGCCGGGGCCAACTTCTGGGCGTGGGGCGGTGAGGCGCATCCGGCCCACACGCTCTGGCAGGCGGGCGACGTCTACTGCGGCGACCCGGCACAGGAGCCCCAGGGGCTCTACTCGGTCTTCGACGACGACACGACCGTCGACCTCATCCGCCGCACGGCCGAAGCGTTGAAGTAGGCTTCGCTCCGAAGTTGTGGAGCACGGATGATGGGCTGTCGTCCCTCCCCGTCCGGAATCCCGCGGAAAGGTTGAAGGCCGGGCCTCGCGGCCGAGCCCCCCCGCCCGGCGGACGGCGGCAGCCTTTGCTATTGTTGGATGAAGTTGCGGAGGCGGTTGGCCGGGTTGAGCGGCCTCTGGTCCGTCAGTTCGAGCGACCGGACCATGTGGAGCGTCCCCTGCTTGTACCTCTGAAAATGCGCCGAGGCGATGTGCTTCTCATAGGCTGCGCGGCTCGCATAGGTTTCGAGGATGGTGATTCGGCACGGGTTCTCCCGTTCGGAGACGGCATACATCGTCAGCACGCCCGGCTCGGTGCGCAGCGATACTTCGCCCACTTCGGCGGCGAAGCGCATATATTCGTCGAGATACTCCGGCCGGACCTCAATCTTCGAGAGGCGCACGATGCCGTCCCCGGCCATCGGCTCCTTGGCGCACATCGACGGTTCGCTGTCGAGCCGCAGGCAGCGGCCGAGCACCTCGCCCGTCGAGAGGTAGGAGTAGGTCGGGAACTCGAACAGCACGGGCTTCAGCCGTGTGTAGTCGAGTCGTCCGCGTTCGTCCAACACCTCCGGCAAGGCGTAGGTCGCCGCAATCGAGCAGATGAAGTTGTCGAAGCCCTCCGTCTCGTAAATATCCACGACGTCGCACGCCATCGTCAGCGGCGAGCGGTCAATCACCGGCGCGCCGTTCGCGCCCCGATGCCAGGCGAAGGCCTGCGACTTGTCCTCGCGGGCACCGCTCACGCCTCCCACCCGGTCGGCCGCAGGCAGCATCCCGCGGCTGACAAGGTTGACCGAGAGTTTGCGCGAGGCGCGGATTCCCCGGTTGGTGTAGTGGCTCTGGCTCATGCTGACCAGAATCCGGTCGTGGCCGATAACCCCGACATGTGCCACGACGAGCCAGTTGACGCGGCCGTCGACCTCGGCCCCGACGACCGTCAGCGGCATGGGGAGAGTGCCAGGGTGTTTCCTATGAGTTTCTTTTCCATGGTGGTTGTATTTGAAGGATTCGACGATTGAGTCTGCGCCTTGCCGTCGCCCGAGAGCATCAGGCCCAGCATCAGGCACGCGAAAGTGAAGATGCGCTTTGTCATGGTTGGACTGTTCCAGAGTTTTACATCGCAAAGGTAGCGGTTCGCCCGCCTGTGCAGGTACCGTAACCCCGGAAGTTCATACCCGTTTTACCGAATCGTCCGCCGACCGATTGGGAGATATGCCCGGGAATTGTTAATTTTGTTGAGACAACTCCTCAAGCCTTTTCCCCGATGAGCAAAATCCTGAAGGTTCGAAGCGTCAATGACTACGGCAGCTACCTCGGATGTCCGGCACGGCATCCGCTGGTCTGTGTCATCGACTATGCCGAGGTGTCGCCCATCCGCCACAGTCTGAACAACTACGGCGTCTACGCACTTTTCCTGCGCGATGACGTCGGCGTGGAGCTCGACTACGGCTGCGGCCGCTACGACTACAACAAGGGAACGCTGCTCTGCGTGGCCCCGGGGCAGGTGGGCGGCAAGGAGGACAACGGCGAGCGGGTATCGATTACGGGGTGGGCGCTTCTGTTCCATCCCGACCTGCTGCGCGGCACGCCGCTCGAAAAACGAATCCGCGACTACTCCTTTTTCGACTATCGCGTCAACGAGGCGCTGCACATGAGCGACCGGGAGCACGACATCCTGGTTTCGCTGATGCGCCGCATGCGCGAAGAGCTCGACAACGAGCGCGACGCACAGCAGGATGCCATTCTGGTTGGCTACATCGGATTGGTGCTCAACTTCTGCCAGCGCTTCTACAACCGCCAGTTCCAGAGCCGCGAGGCGGAAAACTCCGACATTCTGGTCCGCTTCAACCGGCTGCTCGCCGACTATTACGAGCAGCAGCTCCAGCTGAAGCTCGGACTGCCCACCGTGCAGTACTGCGCCGACCGGCTCTGCTTGTCGCCCAACTACTTCGGCGACGTCGTCAAGAGAACGACGGGCGACACGGCCAGCAACCACATCCGCCGGTTCGTGATTCGGCTTGCCAAGAACGGACTTTCGGCCGGCGAGAGCGTCGCGCAGGTAGCCGACCGCCTCGGGTTCGAGTATCCGCAGCACTTCAGCCGCATGTTCCGGCGACAGGAGGGCATTACTCCGTCGGAGTACAGCCGCAAGCGGCGCTCCTGACAAACAGCTGTTCGGCATTCCGCCCCAGAATCCGGTCGGCATACCCGGCCAGCTCCCCGTCGGCGGCGAGTGTCTGTTTCAATCGTTCCAGATTGGCCTGCAACACGGCATCGGGCAGATAGGGATAGTCCGAACCGTAGAGGATATGGTCGGGCGTGGTGATGGTGAGCAGCGCATGCAGGACCTCTGCCGTGGGATTCCCCGCCAGGTCGAAATAGAGGCGCGACAGGTTTGCTTTCCAATCAATCGGCTGCATGCAGCCCTGCGACACCATCGCCGGGAGGATGGATTTCATTCTCGGCAATGCCAGCGGAAGGAACGAACCGCAATGGGGCACGACCACCTTCATATTCGGGTAACGGACCAGCACGTTCCGCGCCAGCATGTTCACCACGGTCCGGGTCGATTCGGCCGGATATTCGTACATGGCCAGCGGTGTGGTGGCGATAATCTCCTTGGGACAGGGCGTCGGGCGGTGCGGATGGAGGATGACGACGGCATGTCGCTCGTTGAGCACCTCCATCAGCGGATCCAGCGCCTCGTCACCCACATACTGCCCGCGGCTGTTGGTCGCCAGTTTCACCCCGTCGGCCCCCAGTGTATCGAGCGCATAAACGGCTTCGCGGATGGCAGCCTCCACGTCGGGCAGCGGCAGCGCGGCACAAAACCGGAACCGGCCGGGGTATCGCTGTTTCAGTTCGGCCGAGGCCTCATTCACACGGCGGATGCAGCGGGCCGACTCATCCGTATCGCCATAGTAGGGCTGCGGGGCCGGCATCGTCAGCACGGCCGTTCGGATACCCGCACGATCCATGAAGTCGATGTGCCGTGCGGCATCCCACGCAGGCAGCGGGAAACTCTCTTCGAGCTCCGCGCCGTGCGCCTTCAGCACCTCGAGATACTCCGGAAGGATGATGTGGGTATGGAGATCGACCGTCTGCCCGTAAAGGGGCGCCGTCCCGAGAGGCATGCCCGCAAGCAGCAAAGTGAACAGTTGCTTTCTCATGTCGCGTGCTTTTTAATGCTCCTCCCGGCCTGCTCCGAGCTCCTCCAGCCAAGCCGGAATACGGGTCGCCATGCTGCCCAACGAGCCGGAGGTGAGTAGCAGCGACTCTTCGAACAAGGCTTCGGGAACCAGCGCGGCAGCATCCCGTTCGGAGGTTCCGATGCCGCTGCTCCCGCTGCTGGCAAAGAGAGCGATCCGCTTTCCGGCCAGCAACGCGGCATGATCATGCAGGAATGCCTGCATCGGCGAGGCCATGTGCCCGAACCAGATCGGATAGCCGACAAAGATGATGTCGTAATTGTCAAAACTTTCGACCGAGGTGGTGATTGCCGGGAAATCGCCTTGAGCAATGGCCTCCAGCTCCGTCTGTGCGCGGTCGAGCATTGCGTTGTAGTCCGTATCGTAGGGCACAGCCGGCTCCACCTCCGCCATCTCGCAATCCAATGTGGACTGAATGGTCCGGGCCATCCGCTCCGTATTGCCCGTGCGCGAGCAGTAGAGGACAAGGTAACGCCCGTCGGCTCCGTTCACGTTGCCGCCTTCCTCGTCGTTCCCGTCGTCCTCGGGTCGGGTCTGTTCCGGCTCGTTCGATGAAGGATGGGGTTCGCCGCAGGCCGTTGTCACGGCAAGTGTCGTCAGCAGCATCCAGGGGATCAAAAACAACTTTTTCATACGCTTCTCTTTTAAAGGTTTGACGCTTTTCCAAGGTCCGGATCGGGAATCGACTATCTGTACGACTCCCGGTAGATGCGCACAATCTCCTCGTCTCTCATCTGCACCCGGTCGCTGGTGAACATGATGCCCATCACCTCGCGCGTATTGCGCATCAAGGTCTCGAATTCGTCGGGCGTGATGCCGTAGTCGGACATCTTCAGGTCGGCCACGCCGCAGGCCTCCTGCAGCCGGGTGAGAGCCGTGAGGAAATCTTCGGGCCGGGTGGCTTCGGGCATTCCCATGGCCTGCGCCATGCGAACGAAGCGCTCGTCGCAGGCGTGGCGTTCGATGAAGTATTTGTAGTAGGCCCGGCTAATCATAATCAGCCCTGCACCGTGAGGCAGTGCCGGATGATAGGCCGAAAGGGCATGCTCCAACGCGTGTTCGCTCGTAATCAGCGTGAGGCACATCACCACACCCGACAACGTGTTTCCGAAAGCCACGTGGGTGCGAGCCTCCATGTCCTTGCCATCTTTCACGGCACGGGGCAGGTACGTCGCCAGATTCTCGATGGCTGTCAGGGCGTACATGTCGCTCATCAGGTTCGCACCCCGGGCAATGTACCCTTCGGTGCTGTGGAACAGGGCGTCGAAACCCTGGTAGGCCGTGAAGGTCGGCGGCACGCTGGCCATCAGCTCCGGATCGACGATTGAGAGGACCGGAAAGAGTGAAGCATCGCCCACGAAGGCCTTCTCGAAGGTATCCTCCCTGGTGATGACGCCCGAGTTGTCCGTCTCCGAACCCGTTCCGGCCGTGGTCGTGATGGCGATGATGGGCAACGGCCGGACGGCAATCGGTTTGCCTTTGCCCGAACCGATGGGTACATAGTCCCAAAGCTCCCCGTCGTTGGTCGCCATCACGGCAATGGCCTTGGTGCAGTCCATCACGCTGCCGCCGCCCAGTGCCACGAGGAAATCGCAGCCGTGCTCACGGGCCGCCTTCGCCCCGGCGTCGACGTTGCTGACGGTCGGATTCGGCATCACCCCGTCGAAGAGGACCGTCTCCACGCCGGCCTTGTGCAGCTGCTCCTCCGTACGCGAGAGGTAGCCGTTGGCACGGGTCGATTTTCCGTTGGAGATTACGATCAGGGCGCGGCGTCCCGGCATCGGCTGTTCATTCAGTTTGTCCAGCATCCCGGCCCCGAACATCACCCGGGTCGGAACATACATGTCGTACATAAGATTGGTTTCCATCTTTTAGAATTGTTTTATGTAAGTGTATTCTTTATTTACCCATCGTCTCCCGAACCCGGGCCAGCAGGTTCGGGATATCGAGATGCTGCGGACACTTGGCCAGGCATTCGCCACACGCGACACACGAGGAGGCCGGGTCGCCGCGCTGAACGGGCGACATCGACACGGTATAGTCGGCCAGCGCCCGCTGCAGGTTGCCGTGCAACAGGTAGTTGTTGTACACATAGGCGAAGATGTAGCCGATGGCCACGTTATGCGGACAGGGAATACACTGGTAACAACCCGTGCAGTCGATATGGCCCGGTGCATGGCGGTAGGCCTGAATGGCAGCTCCCAACGCCTCACGCTCGGCCGGCGAGAACATATTCGGCCGGGCCTTGGCGGCATACCTCAGATTCTCCTCCACATCCGCCATGGAACCCATGCCGCTGACCGCCACACTCACCTCGGGAATATCCCACAGATAGTCCAGCGCCCACTCCGCATCGGGCTTGCGGATCCCCGTCGAGGCCAGGGCATTGTGCATCGCCTGCGGCAGAGGGGCCAGAAACCCCGTACGGACGGGCTTCATCACCGCCAGTCCCATCCCGTTGGCTGCGGCATACTTCGGGCCGAGCGCCCTTGCCTCGTATTCGTAATCCAGGTAGTTGTGCTGAATCAGGCAGAAATCCCAGGCCGGGGTGTATACCACCACCTTCTTGAACAGCTGCAGGCTGTCGTGGAATGAGAAGCCCATGAAGCGGATCTTGCCCTGGGCCTTCAGCCGCTCCATCTTTTCGATGAGCCTATAAGGCAGCACATAATCCTTCCACGCGCGGTGCATGATCATGTGGATGTGGTAGAAATCAATCACGTCCGTGCCGATGGTGCGGCGCGACTGGTCGAAGAACTTTTCGAAATCGTCCGCCGACCGCATCTCCCACCACGGCATCTTGGAGGTGACATACACCCGGTCGCGCCAGCCTCCGGCCAAAGCACGACCCACCGTCTGTTCGCTCTCTCCGCCCAGGTAGACACGCCCCGTGTCGATGTAGTTCACACCGCCTTCGATGGCACGGCGTACCATGGGCGTGGTCTGGTCGAAATCCACGTGACCGTTCTTCATCGGCAGCCGCAGCATGCCGAAACCCAGCGCCGATACCTTCACGCCGGTTCGCCCCATCGGGCGGTACTGCATCTGCGGATTGTAATTGAGAATCTCTCTCGACAACCGCTCCCGTACGGCTTGTTTTTCAACCTCCTGCGCCAGGGCTTTCGGACCGATTATCGCACTGGCAGCTGCGGCAAAAAGTCCACTTTTAAGAAAATCGCGTCTATCCATGTCGTTTCCCGTTTATCTGTTCCGACCCCCGGTCAGACAGAATTGTGGCCGTTGTGTCTGCTGCAAAGGTAATCTGGCGGGGAGTCACCCGACGTAACGATTTCATGGAAGAATGTACAGTTTTTACGGATTATGAATCCCTATAAACTGAGCGGCGGGGATCTGCAATAGAACCCTCGCCGCCGCATCTTCGTTTTTTCAACTCAACAACCGGTTTATGCCGTCAGCACCTGGCCGATACGGCGCATCTCGCGGCTGATATTCGCCTCGGAGATCTTCGCATAGCGCCGTGTCATGTTCGTATTCGTATGGCCCAGAATCTTGGCGATGATGTCGATCGGCATTCCGTATTCAATAGCCAGCGTGGCAAACGTATGGCGTGCCAGGTGCGTGGTCAGATGCTTGGGAATCTGGCAAATATCCGCAATCTCCTTCAGGTAGGCGTTCATCTTTGTATTCGACGGAACGGGCAGCAGTTTGCCCCGTGCCTGACAGTTGGCATCGTCACGGTACTTCTCCAGCAGGGCCACCGCCTGCGGGAGTACCGGAACGCGGCTCATCACCGAGGTCTTCTCTCGTGGCTTATGGATCCACAGCTGTCCCTCCTCGTCCGTCGTGAAGTGTTCCCGCCGCAGGTGGTCGACATCCGTGAAGGCCAGTCCCGTCAGCGCGCAGAAGCAGAAGACATCCCGGATACGGTCCAGCCGCTCGTTGGGCATCGGCCGCTTCAGCAGCAAATCCAGTTCCGCCTTCGTCAGCGGGACTTTGACATTCGTCTTGTCGATCTTCATCTTGTAGTAGCGGAAGGGATTCTTCTCGATCCACTCGTTGCGGACCGCATAGAGTAGAAAGTTTTTCAAACAGCACAGCAGATTGACCGCCCCGTTGTTGTGGCAGTTGTAGGCCGTCTGCATGTAGGTATTCAGCCCATCAACGTAGGCATAGTCGACCGTCTCCAGCGGAAGATCCTCTTTGTGGTAGGTATCCCGGATATATTCGGTCATGTAGCGCAGCAGGCGGTGGTACTTGTTGGCCGTGAGCTGCGTGATGCGGGTGCCGACCTCCTGCTGGCGTTTCTCGCAGTATTTGCCGAACTCCGTCAGCACCATTCGGCTCGAAGAGGCGGAGCCCAGCAGCTGTTTGACGGCAAAACAGGTCGGCGTCCTGTTCTCCTGGATCAGGCGGTCGTAGGCGGCAAGGATCGAGGCCCGGTAACTGGCGATGATGCGGTTAATCTGCTGGTCGACCTCGTCCTTGTAGAGCGAGCGTTCGAGGCGCTGGTTCCAGCGTTCGGGCTCAATCTGGCATTGTGTATAGACTTCGGTCGACTGGCCGGTCGTGGTGATGCGGGCATAGATCGGGGCCTTGCCCTTTTTCGTGACTTTGGTCTTCTTGCAGAAGAAGACAACGCTGAAGGTGGTTCGTGGCAACATGGCTGCTTGGTTTTTGAGTAAATTAAACGTCTTCAGCACCGGAATGTTGCAGAGTAAAATGATGCAAATCAGCGAAATAGAGCTAAATCGTGACCTGTTTTCGGTCCGGGCGAAAAAGGTCACGATTAAGGCCTGAAATACTTGCTGCCTTTTGCTTCAACAGGAGTGGGGGAACACAAGAAAAAACCTTGCATATCGCTGATATACAAGGTTTTCTAGGATTTGGTCAGTTCTCTGCTCGTCCTTTCGTCTGACCCGGAGAGCGGAAAACGGGACTCGCACTCGCGCTGCGCGCGAGCGGTTCCGCGAATCGCGACAGACACCCCCGGCCCCTGGAAGGGGCGTTTTGAGGTCGCAGGTGCCGAGTCCCCTCATGCACCGGCATACGAAAAGAGGGAAGAACCTTTCGGCTTCTTCCCTCTTCTGGAGCGGAAAACGGATTTCCGACCCAAGCATATTCCTCGTTTACAATCAGCGCATTACGTGAAGTATTTTCCTCAAAGGTCACTCTTGTGATGCGGTCATCATGCACTCGTTTGCATCCCAATGCTTTCGACAAAGATACGAATTATTTTCACACAATTCAAGAACGCTATTCAAGCTGTTTTCTGTACGCTGAATCCAATGTATTTCCATCCTTGTCTTTCCACAAAGTCCATCCGTTTAAGGATCGCCCCATGCAGAAATCGGAGGCAATATTGGGTCTGGGAAAAATCTTGTCAGAAGCGATCGTCCCATTACGGTCAACAGGACTATTCCGCATAATACTTTTCCGCAAGGCGACGAACCAAGTCGGTCATCTCCCGGCGAACCTCTTCCGGGCCGAGAAGTTCGACCTTCTCGCGCATCCACAGAATCCGCTGATAGAAGTCGAACGACGGCCGCAGAAAGTAGGTAAATATCGAATGATCCTCCTCGGTTTCAAACTCCTCCTGCGATTCATGCAACGGCTGGGCGCGCAGGTAGCAGCGCTGCTGCCGGTCGGCCCACAGGCGAATCTGCCTCGGGCGTTTCTCCGCTTCGCGGATGATGCCGTAACATCCGGCATAATACTCCTCGGGGAGAAGTTCGGGCGAGGGGTCGGCCTGTGTCTCGCCAATTTGCAGTCGGGAAATGCGCTCGAGGGCGAAGGTCTTGACCCGCTGCCGGTTCATGTATTCGGCAATCAAGTACCAGCGTCCCTCGAAGACACGCAGAAAGGCCGGCACAAGCTCCCAATCCTGCAATTCCGAACTATAGTAGGAGGTGTAGTTGAACCGCACGGTCCGTTTCCGGTCGATGGCATCGAGGATGGTGGCCAGATGCTCCGCACCCGTCGGTATGGGCTCCATCATCACGCGGTCGCGATGCCGCAGGGTCTGGGTGTTCAGGTCGGCGATGTGGTAGGCCGCGAACAGATAGCGGTAGAGCGCATTGTCGCGAATCTCTTCCCGATTGACAATGTCATACGTGTTGGTCGAGGGCGAATAGTCGATGTCGATGGCATATTCTTCTGCGATATGCACCTTGTAGCGGGAGAAGGTGCGTTCCTGGATTCGGCGACTGTCATAGAGCGCCGACCGCTCCCAACGTACATTCAGTTCGCGCAACGAAAGAGCGCCTGCCTGCAGTAGCGTCTCAACAATCCAAAGGCATTTTCCGTTTTTGGTCATTGGTTTCTGATTTTATTGCAAAGATAAGGTTTTAGTCAGACATATTTTGTCTGACCAGTGGGTTTATTTTGCGGCATGAAAGTAACAATCGCTAAAAAGAGCTGCAAAATGGAAAGGACTCAAGAAAACAAGGAAACGCCAATACTCTGCACGCCGCTTATTCACATGGTTGACGAGGCGGGCGAAAAGTATCTGTACGACTGGAATCTGTCGCAGTCACTGCCCGCCGACAAGAACTTCCAGGTAGGGGAGTGCCCGCATCTGGGCTACCTGGATTGCCGGTGCCTCTACCGCAGGTTGCAGGACGGGGCGTACAAGCGCATGAGCGACGGACTTGTCGTGGCCTTCTCCAACGAGGACATGAGCGTGTCGCCGACGACTCCGGACGAGGAGCTCTCCGACGCGGCCTACTGCGCCAAAAACAGCATCCTCGGAATCGGCTGCCGGGGGAGATATTTCATCGCGCTGGCGATGGACCCTGAGATTTGACATTCACCTATTGTATCACACTTAATTTTTACGACTATGGAACTCGAATGCCCGAATTGCGGCGGTTACGACTGCTATTTCGATGGGCTGCAGTTCGTCTGTGACGATTGCGGCCATGAGTGGGGCGCCTATTGCCCCTGTACATCCTGCGATGATTGAACGCAGTCGGTCCGTAAGCCGTTGAATCCAGCGACCTGCGGACCGGCGCCTTTTTTCAGTCCGTGCCCTTGCGAATTTCATCCGCTATTGCTATATTTGCCTTGATTGTAGATGAAATTTAGGACGTTTGTTTCCATCTGAGTTACCGAAACCGCCAATATCAGACAACTCACAGACGAAACAGATGGTCTTGTCGTATCCGGCACGGACTGTCTTTTCTATCTGGGTTGGGGCGCTTGGCGGTGCCCGGTAGCTGATTGATTGGACGGACGTGCCGGTGTTGTATCATGAATCAAGTCTTAACTAAAAATTATATGCTATGGAAGAGGGAAATGAAAACAAAGGTAAATTAAAAAGAATTATTACTTGGAGCACTATTTGGGGCACTATTCTAGCAATAATAGCTATTATCATCGGACGCGAACCTGAAGGGAAATAATATGGGAAAAATTGAAGATATTAAGGATTGGCTTAAATGGAAACTTTGGGGAAAATATGGCTTTAACCTTACAAAACAGATAAAAGATGGAAGTATAGCCTATAACCGTCATTTATATGTTTGCGGATTGTCAGGGATGGGCAAAACGACCCTTATACACCGATTATTACAAGAAAAAGCCGACATCCCTTTTTTGGCCGTTGAACCAACCCAGTCCAGGCAATACCGTATATTGAAAAGCCTCAGAACGGGGACGAGACCGTTTTACATATATAGCATTGGAGAAGATAATGGCAACGGGCTCAATCTGAATCCATTTTACATTCCGTATGGTATGGACTTTATAGGCCATATTGACTTATTAAAGTCTTGCTTTTCCGCAGCCATAAAAACCATGACAAATGAACCGTTAGTCTATCAATATATTGAAAGAGCTATTCCGGAAATTTATTATGACAAAGGATGGGATCGAAGTACTCATCAGAACAAGAGACTTACGTTTGCTGCATACGATACCGAAGAGCATTTTTTCTATTTCCCGCGTATGCAGGATTTGTATGATAAGGTCGTTGAATTTTGTGAACTCAGTGAATTTTCAGAAGGCGGCGAGAATAAAGGTACAATTCGAGAGTTGGTAAAGTCCAATGTCCGATTTTTCATGTCTGAAACTTGTGGCCGAACGTTCAATACCTACAAAAATGACCTGTATAAGAAGTTAGATATGAGCGACATCGTTCTAGAAATTCCCAATGTCGCAAATACTTCCTTGCCTGCTATTTTGAATATTCTTTTGGGAATCATCATTGAAATTATCGGGCAACGCAAATCCGACGGCCAGGAAAACTGTCGACATATAACCGTGCTCGAAGAAGCTCATTTGTTGTTCCCGGCTGAACATGAGGATAAAACGCCAAATGGAGCGGCAAAGAAACTTGAGCAGCTCTTGTCAACAGCACGGAAATTCAAGGAAGCCATCATCATAACAAACCAGGATCCAACGGCAATTCACCAAAGTGTATTGGGAAATATTCGCCAACGATTTATCTTTAAAATCAACTCTAGCGAGATAGCAAAACAAATAGCGACTGATTATAATATTAAAGAAACGGACTTGGTAAGATTACCAATGTACAAGTTTTGGTTCTGTAGAGATCACAATCAACATAAAGCAATTAAATATGTCAATAAAGAAATTGAATATCGCAATCAGCAAAAGGACAACACGTCTTCGAGGGAAGTGAAGTTACAACACTCACAGTCTGTAGAAGACTTGATATTGACATATGCTGGTTTAGATAACATTAATGAACAAATAGGACTAACTCTGGACTTTATGATGGCAATGGCCCATACCGACAACCAGGCATTAGAGGTTCAGGAATTTTCGTCTAAACTATCGGCGTTAATAAAACAATGTAATATAGAAGAGATAAACAAAACCGTTATGCCAGAATATATGGCATTCTTGACTTGTATAGCCGTTGTCAAGATGCAGAAAAACTTGTATTCGAAATCATACAGCGAATTAAAAGCTTATTACGAACATCATATCGGGAATCTCTCTACTGATGTGAAACTCCCAAAAATCTTATCATTCCCCAATTGTGAGTTTATAACTCTAACAGCCATACTTATCTAACCATTTTTCATCATGAAAATAAAGAAGCCGACTACACATTCATCTGAGATTCAAGAGCCAGGTTGTACTTTAGGACAAGCATTGATGACTGCCGGTAATTTGGCACTTAAACAGGCTGCACTATTGGCCGAAACAATTATGTCATTAGCAGAAAGAACCGGTGCACAAATAGTTAAGAATGAGGGTCAAGTTCTTCTCGAAAAACAAATTAACGGAAAAACCTGGCCGATTCTCTCTATCGACAAAAACAATAAAACAATAGATGTTGTTGTTGACGTTAAAACTGCAAGAAAGGCTTCAACGGCTACTGGCATAACCGAGAGAGATATACAAGTCCCAGGTTATACTATTCGACAAATACACGAAGTTCGTGGTCCCATGTCAGAGATATCTAGGCGCGAAATCGTTACGAAACATGATGAACATTTTTTCGTAGATATGGTGATTCGAGAACTTGCACTAAAAAATGGGGATATTGTTCGGTATAATACTTGGAATTTTGGCCCATATGCTTTGTATAAGGCTCAACTATCCGAGGAGACCATCTTATGCGAGTCTCCTGAACACAAAAGAATGTTTATTCTTCAATTAGCCGATGATTACTGTGCTGGAAAAACGAATCTGGAGAATAAACTTTCTCCTGAAATCAAGGAGCAATTGCGTAAAATTCATGAAACACGAAAGGCTCCCGCATACTTGAGCGGATACGAGATTCATCATGACGGATATGGAAATATGTTCTTACTTCCCAAAGAGATTCATTGTCGTAAACTCGCCCATATCGGCGGCAGTTATTTAATGAATACCCAGAACTATGCCGTCTACATAGACAATAGAACAATCGATGAATCTGTTAGGAATATTTTGTCGGAAGAATTGACAGCCGACAAAATTACCGCTTATGACAATCTCACCATTGATGGGAAAGAACATTTTATCTCCTCGATTGGAAATCGAATTCTATGCAATATGGGATTAGCCGATGTAAAGATTGAATTTGCGGATTTGCCCCAATCAAATACCTGCGGTTTCTATTGTGATTCCGATAAGCAAATAGTAATCGATAGATGTCTGCTTGAAAATCCGTATTATGCGCTACTCACAGAATTGCACGAAATTCGTCATGCCATCCAGCACGATGCCGTGCGGTATCCGGATAGATATGGATTCAGCATGGATACACTCAATAAATGGACTGATAACATCAAGTATTACATAAAACCGGAATTAGACTATAAAGCATATACACAACAACCAATAGAAATGGATGCCGAATCGTGGGCATTGGAAACGTTGTCTAACCAACATTATAATCTATATGTATAGCAAAGAACAGCTAGCCAATATATTACGGCACTATGAGTACCCCGATTTTCTGATGGACAAGACTGTCGAGCGTCTGAATAATATGCAGCCAGAAATCAAAGTCTTGTTTGACAAATGGCTAACAAATGGAGATATTCCTAAAGATGAAATAAACGGATATACATTTGAAGAACTAACAGGGAATAAATTCAACTTTACTCCGATTAATGCCTTCTTAACTCTGAATTGGCTACTGGTTGATTCTACCAATGCAATTGCGGCATTAGAAAGTGGAACCCGATAGCTCCGACATCTTTTGTCCGCCCCTCCCTCTACCTTTGCTCCTGAAACGGGAAATGACCGATGTTAAACCTAAAATAGAGCAAAGATGGAAAAGGACAAAAGGAAAAGACCCCGAATCGGGTATTGGACAACGACCCGCATGGAAGAGGAATCGGCCGAAAGCCGTCGAGACGCACAGCCCGACGAGGTGGACTACGAAGAGGATGAGCAGAAGTCTGCTTGCGAGCACGGGGCCTCGGAACAGGCCGCGCAGGAGCATTTCGAAGCAGGCGGCTGGCAGCACGAGGCCGAAGAGACGGTCAACGACCGGGAGCGTATGGAGGACCTCGGCAACAAACGCGACGAGTTTACACGGAAAAAAGGTCTTTCCCGGGTGAAGCAACAGCTGGTATTGCTGTGGGACTATTTGAGCGCCGTAACTTCCGGTCGTTACAAGGGGTATTCCATGTGGGCCTATCTGAAGGTGGTAGCCTGCCTGCTCTACGTGGTAAGTCCGTTCGATCTCGTGCCCGACTTCTTCCCGTGGGTCGGATGGTTGGACGACATCGCCGTCGTAATCTATGTCTGCGGGCTGGTCAAGGAGGAGTTGGACCAGTTCTCAGTTTGGCAGGCGCGTCAGCATCTGTCAACGGAGTATTAAACATGCAGTCGGTCCCGGGCGGACGGGCATAACCTCCGCCTAAAGCATTGATGTTTCGAATGTGCCGGTGCGCGGCACAAGGCCCGAACAGCAGGTCGCCTGAAAAAGTCACCGGCCGAGCGGAAACGTAGCCGGGACCGATTGTTTTTTCACTCGGAGCTTTCTGAAACGATATTTTCCATTTGTTGGTTGTTGCCTCGGTCAGTTTCTGACCGGGGCAACCCTTTATTTTGCAGACGCAAGTTCAAAAAGCATGAAACAGAATGCATTCAAATATTGGGCAAAGACAGCAGGAATGATACTGCTGGTGTTATTGGTCGTACATGTGCTGATTTACTGCACGGGGTATCGCGGCGACGCGCTGCGCTGGATGCCTACCGCACAATTTTTTAATTCGTTAATGGATAAACTGATGTGATTATGGATTTCAATCTGAATCAAATTGCGACCACACACTTCGCTGGCGAAGGAGAAAAATTTGTATCAATCGACCTGGACGATTATCGGAAATTCGTTTCCTCGCGTCATATTGTCCGGTCGTCCAACATCGTGGTCAAGAAGGGGGATTTGCAATCGGTGATTCCGAGCGTGCGCAAGTCATATGCGAGGAACATTCATGCGTCCGAGTTTTTTGTCTCTATCCGGCTGAAAGAGGGGGTTCCCTGCAACTATGAGGAGGTTCTGAATTTGCTGCAGACGATTCAGTCGGGCAGTTCTTCGGACGATGCGTCTATACAATGGGGGCTCACCATAAATGCTCTAATGGAGGAGGATGTCCGGGTACTTATATTGGCGGGAGAAAGGGAAGAAGAGTAAAAAACGACCTAAATCTGGACTTGAGGTGTCAATAGATGTAAACCTATCCTCAGTCAATTCGGATTATTGGGGGACTGTAGTATCAAAGGTCATACTCTTTCGCATTTCCTTTTCCACCCGATAGCGACCAGCCCCGGACTTGGCGGGGGCGGATGCAAGGCCGTCCCATGGGGCGCTCCGTACAGCCTTGCAGCCGATGCCGGCAAGTCGGATCTTTGCGGACGGGTGGAAAGGGACGGGCTTCCGGCAAAGAGTTACAACTGGCGCGCCCCCGTTACCGACTCGGGCCACGCGACTTCTTCTTCGGGGTGATGAAACGGCGTGGCTGGTCCTGCTGCTTTTGAGTTTGGGCAGGGCGTGGTTCGCGGGGATCGTCCCAACTCTCACGGTAGGTCGTATCCGATGCCTTCTCTTTCCAGAGGTAAGGACGTGCCGTCGTGCCTCCCCACCATTTCACCAGCGTCCGCACGACATATCCCGCCTCGATCCGGTCCCGGTCCATACGTCGCATCGTGTATTTCCCGTACTCCACCCAGTCCCGCGGATCGCTCCGATAGACCCACGCCATCTGCAGCCGGTCGTCCATCACCACATAACCCTCCGATTGCGTTCCCCGCACGAAGATCGGTTCTCCTTCGCGGAGCATCTCGATCTGCTCCTCGGTCAAGGGCTTGCCCGCAATCGACAGATTCCGATGCGGCGCCTCTGGTTGCTGCTTCTCCGACTCCAGCTTTTGCAGAATAGTCGTGATCTGCGGGCGTTGTTCCTCCGTGTAGTTGCGGACCCGCTCGATCATCGCCTGTCGGAGACGATTCTGTTCGATCCGTTGCGTCAGGCGGCCGTAGCTGAACTTCCGGTCCACCTGCGAGGCCTTGAACGTATGCCCATCCAGGGTGAAGGTTACGCCCTGGATCTCCTTCGTTGGATCGCCACCCCGATAAACAAAGGTTGTGACGACCTGTCGTTTTATTAGTTCTTCGGCTAATGCCGTCCAGGAGGTGCAGTCAGACAGCAGCTCCCGCAGGTGGTTGTAAATGCGGTGGCGCAGTTGTTCCGGACCGTGCAGCCGTTCCGTGGAGACCTGCTCCTTGCCGCGCGAGAAGGTCAGTCCGTATTCCTGCTTGAGTTCCCTGCAAATGCGCATATTGCGCAGGCGCTCGTTGCGGTCCGGAACCAGCGTCGTATCGTAGCGAACCCGGTTATAGAGGATATGCAGGTGGGGATGCTTCGTGTCGGAGTGGCGCACGACAAGGTACTGCGTGCCGGTAATCTCCATGCGTTGCATATACTCCCGTGCCAGGTCGAGCATCAGCTGGTTCGACATCCGCGGATCATCATCGGGGTGGAACGACAGCGAAATATGTCCGAC